>VOFJ01001282.1_pt1 | contig 16724 bp, 34 predicted proteins | sample 5384081 | NCBI WGS metagenome assembly VOFJ01 (sample SAMN12384729, study PRJNA508395) | human gut metagenome | isolation source: healthy gut I | host: Homo sapiens
GATTGCTCTGTAATACGGCCTGGCTGGGGTATTCTCCGAGGGGAATAATAGGTTGATGCACTGCTTCCCCTGCCGCCACATGGCTCCCTTCGGCCGTGCCCGGATGGAGCGTATCTGTTGGTGCCGCAGCGGCAACCCGGCTGCCGGTGCCGGTAGCGGTAGTCAGATGATCCAGGCCGTAGAGAATGCCGTTATTAAGGGGTATCCACACGCATAGCGGTAGGGGGAATCACTGCCTTGAGCCGCTACCGCGGATGTCCACTTCCACCTGGTCGCCTCCAGCACGTCGCTGTCAATGCGTAGCACAGTCCGATGGCCCGCTTGGCGTTTCCTGTCCGCTTGTACGACAGTTTGCAGGCCTCCCCTCGGCGCGGTAGGCGTGGTTTCCATGGTGCCGCCGGTGACCCAGCCGATTTTGGCGGTCGCCCTGCAGACGGGCATACCGCCCGCATCACGCCCCGGTCCAGCAGTGTGATGGGCTGAATGCGCCGGGGCAGGTCAGCCATGTCGGTGAAGTCCCGATTCATGACCCGGCGGAAGGCGGCATATTGCTGCTCCAGGGCAGCCTGGCCGGATGTAGTGATCCCTTTGGGGGAGCAAAGCTGACAGCAAATTTGGCCAGGGCACAGCAAAGATGGGCATGGGAGCACCTCGGGGTCAGCACTCCATTTCGTGACCGTACAGGGGCAGAGCGGCTTCCAGACGCAGAGTGTCCTGGGCGCCCAGTCTCTGCGGGCTTTGCGCCCAGCCCACCAGCCGGTTCCAACAGCCAGGCAGCTTCGGCGCTTTCAATGTGGCTACCTCAGCCCAGAGGCTCGCCAGTGTAGCCGGTCTGGCTACCGCACGGTGCGGCCCCTCAAAAGGTCAGTGTTCAAAGCAAGCTATGGCCTGCACTGCCACGCCGGAGAGAATCTGAAGCAGCTCTTGCTCTTGGGGCCCTGGACGGCAAATGGCAGCATATTTGCCGTGATGTTGGTGAGGGTGCAGTCAAACTTCTGCCGGGCGGCCTCCAGGTGGCCAGGTCTTTGTCGGTGTTATGGCGTGCTGACACCTACCAGCAGATACCGCTCTTCCTCAAAAGCGGTGTCAACTGCTTTGCGCTGCCGTCGGCGGGTGCAGTATTGCGCCATGTTCAGGTCCAGCCCGGCTATCATTGCTGGTGAGAACATGCTGCAAAAAAAGCCAGCCGGTCCGGTCCTTCCACCAGCAGCCGGCCCATGTGGGGACACGTCGAATAGGCTGCAGGCGTGATGTATACAGGTGCCGGGGATACAATGCCGTTGATACTGGATGCGCTTCCCCAGCCCCTCGAAATCTACACCATGGTGGCGCCGGCCTGCACATGGACGTCGTAGAGCTGGGTGCGTTTGAGTTCGCTCATGAAATGATCCTCCTTCTTTTTTTTATGGCAGCATAAAGAGCTTGTTCAGAAAGGAAAAAAGGCACAAAGCAAATCCCGGACAGATACTTGCGCCTCCGTTCTGATACCTGAGAGATTCCCTGGCGGCATGGCCGTAGGTTGCACCTTCGGCGCGCGAAAAACCGCGCTTTTCGGGCATCGTCATGGCCCGGATCCTTTTTGCCTGAGAGCTTTTGCATTCCCCCTTCGGCTCCGCCCACAACCGGGCGAACTCTCCCGCCACTCATCCGATACCGATATTCGGTTGCAAAAGCGGGGAAGTACCGATTTTCCCTCCACTTCAAGTGGGTAGATTACCATAGCGGAAAGGGATTGTCAAAAGTGGAATTTAAAAAGTCAGGTCTGCCGGAGGAAGACGGTACAGGAGTCCCTGAAGAGCGGACAACGGACGCCGCGTCCTGGAACAAAACTGCACCTTGCCGCGCCAGTGCATTTTTCGGCGTTCCTGGCCTTTGGTTGTACGCACGTGCCTCTGGGGGAAAGCGCGCAGCGCCATGGGGGTCTCATCACCGCCCTCCGGAAAATGATGAGATTCTGTTATAGATCGTCGGCATCCTGGACCGGAACCTCGTCCGGGTCGGCAGGAACGCCGGTCCAGCTGCCCTGAGGATCGGTTTTGGCTGCTTGGAAGTTCGCCAGGGGATCCGTTGAACAGGCTGCTTTCTGTGCTTGCAGTGGTCATGGGGTTTCATACCTCCTGTGTGCAGTTGATTTTTTCAGGGAGAAGCTCAGTCATCGCCACGCAGGAGATTTTCCGCGTAGTCCTTCAAGCTTTCCAGGGAGTTGACGCCCTGGGCGCGGGTTTCCATTTGCTCCCCGGATATAGTCGGGCAGGGTGTCAAAATATGCCTGAGCCTCCGGCTCATCTGCCAACAGAGCATACATATCAGGGTACTTCAAAGTCATCACCTCAGGCCTAGTATACCCGAAGACAAACGAAAGTTGCATTTGTGCCGGGATATCTGGGTTACCGGAAATTTTTTTGAGCAATTTTCCAGAAACTAAAAAAAAGGCTTGCTTTTTGCGCCCCCTGTGCTATGATATCCAGGCACTTGAGGTGCGCATGCGCCAGTAGCTCCAGCTGGATAGAGTGACTGACTACGAATCAGTAGGTCGGGGGGTTCGAGTCCCTTCTGGCGTACCAATTAGGGTACATGCCCCATGGGGGCATGTACCCTAATTTATTTTTACGCCAGAAGGGCCTCGAAAGGCCGGCCCGGCGTAAGCTCGGGTAACAAACAGTCCGGTGGGCTGTTTGTTAGGCCGTGGGAGAGTCCCAAAGCTTGCGAAGCAAGCTTTCCAGTGAACGGAATAGCCCCATGGGGGCATGTACCCCTAATTTATTTTTACGCCAGAAGGGACTCGAAAGGCCGGCCCGGCGTAAGCTGGTAACAAACAGTCCGGTGGACTGTTTGTTAGGCCAAACAGGAGAGTCCCAAAGCTTGCGAAGCAAGCTTTCCAGTGAACGGAATAGCCCCATGGGGGCATGTACCCCTAATTTATTTTTACGCCAGAAGGGACTCGAAAGGCCGGCCCGGCGTAAGTTGGTAACAAAAACAGTCCGGTGGACTGTTTGTTAGGCCGCCGTGGGAGAGTCCCAAAGCTTGCGAAGCAAGCTTTCCAGTGAACGGAATAGCCCCATGGGGGCATGTACCCCTAATTTATTTTTTTACGCCAGAAGGGACTCGAAAGGCCGGCCCGGCGTAAGCTGGTAACAAACAGTCCGGTGGACTGTTTGTTAGGAAATAAGGAGAGTCCCAAAGCTTGCGAAGCAAGCTTTCCAGTGAATGGAATAGCCCCATGGGGGCATGTACCCCTAATTTATTTTTACGCCAGAAGGGACTCGAAAGGCCGGCCCGGCGTAAGTTGGTAACAAACAGTCCGGTGGACTGTTTGTTAGGCCGTGGAGAGTCCCAAAGCTTGCGAAGCAAGCTTTCCAGTGAGATGGAATAGCCCCATGGGGGCATGTACCCCCTAATTTATTTTTACGCCAGAAAGGACTCGAAAGGCCGGCCCGGCGTAAGCGGGTAACAAACAGTCCGGTGGACTGTTTGTTAGGCCGTGGGAGAGTCCCCAAACTATAGGACATCATACCCGACTTCGCATAACACGCAATATCCTGTAGGGAACGGCCTTGACCGTTCGTTTTGTAATGGGTTCTTTTGATATCAATTGGCATGGGGGAGTCCTTTCTCCCAGAAAACCTGCGGATGCAGGCCATGGAACGGGTTGAAATACCCACGAGTCGGTCACTGTAATGCTCCTTGAGAGATAAGTCAGGTTATGGTCTTTGGCGCTGTTGCCGCAACCGGCAGCGCTCTGTGCGTCCGCGCCCGTAAGGGTGCGGATGTTTTATGGAGGATGCAATGAATGAGAGAGGCGCTGGCAAGCAGGCTGCACTTGTCTACCATTGGTTCAGATAGCCGAACGGTGGCGGTGCAATATGGCTTGGGACTGGAAATTGCTACATTCTGCACAGCCGCGAATTTGGATCAGGACGCGGCATGGCGCAGGGCCACCGTGTTAAAGGACATGTCTGGACTGGGAAGCTTTTGGTTTCACGCCCCCTTTGCAGAGCTGTCTCCTGCATCCATTGATCCAAAGGTTCGGGCGGTGACGGCGCTGCGCTACCGGCAGGCAGTGGAGATGGCAACCTCTCTGGGCATTTCCAGGCTGGTGATCCACAGCGGATTCATTCCTCTGGTGTATTTTCCGGAGTGGTTTGTGGAGCAGTCTGTGGTGTTCTGGAGAGAGTTTCTGAGGGAAATACCAGCGGGAATCACCATCGCCCTGGAAAACGTGATGGAGCCGGGGCCGGACATGCTGGTGGAAATTGTCCGGCAGGTGGAGGACCCCCGTCTGGGTCTGTGCCTGGATGTGGGGCACGCCAATAGCCGGGTTTTCGAGACGCCCCCTTGGATTGGATTAGCCCTATGGCCCCCTATCTGCGCCATGTGCACCTGCATAACAACGACGGAGATATGGATTTACATCAAAGCTTGGGAGAGGGAGCGTTCCTATGGAGGCGGTGCTGGACACGGTTCTGACTGACTGCCCCCAGGCTACGTTTACCATTGAAAAATCTGCTCTGTTACCCCTCTGTCTCCTGGCTGGAACAGCGGGGCTATCTCGTTTAGGGACGGTAATATGACATCATTGGAGGAAAAACGATGACTTTGAAAGAGCTGCAAAAAATTTTGACGTCCATTGCACCGGCAGACCGGGAGTCCATGGACCGGGCGAAAAAGCGTCAGGCGGAGCTTGCGAAGCCCCGGGGAAGCCTGGGAAAGCTGGAGGACATGTCCATTCGACTGGCAGGCATCACTGGCCAGGTGCGCAATCAGCTGGAAAGCTGTCGCATCTTGGTCTTCGCAGCGGACAACGGCGTCATTGCAGAGGGCGTCTCTTCATCACCGGAATCCGTGACCATGAGTCAAGCGGTGAACATGACCCGGCATATTACGGGCATGTCCGCCCTGGCCAGGTACTTTGGAAATTCTGTGGTGGTGGCGGATGTGGGAATCAACGCCGAAGTGCGGTGCCCTGCTATCCTGAACCGGAAGATTCGCCGTTCCACCCGCAATCTGGCCAAAGAACCGGCCCTTACCCGCCAGGAGGTACTGGATGCCATGGGAGTGGGTCTGGAGCTGGCGGGCCAGGCCAAGGAGGAGGGAGTCAGGCCATTGGCGTTGGGGAAATGGGCATCGGCAACACCACCACCTCCTCGGCTGTTCTGGCCGCCCTCACCGGGGCCGCTGTGGAGCAGGTGACAGGCCGGGGCGGCGGCCTTACGGATCAAGGCTTTGCCACGAAAAAGCGGGTGATTGAGAGCGCCCTGGCGCTGCACAGGCCGGATCCGGAGGATCCCCTGGACGTTTTGAGTAAGGTGGGCGGTCTGGATCTGGCCGCCATGACGGGGGCCTTTCTGGGCTGCGCCCTACACCGGATTCGGGGTGGTGGATGGCTTTATTTTCCATCGTGGCGGCGCTGTGTGCCTGCCGCCTGTGCCCCAGGTACGGGAGTATCTCTTCCTGTCCCACGCTTCCTATGAGGTGGGCTATCAGCTGGCAGCCGGGAGCTGGGGCTGGACGCCTGCCTGCTTTTTGGAAATGCGGCTGGGAGAGGGAGCGGCTGCCCCCTGGCGTTCCAGATTTTGAAGGGGGCTTGCGCAGTGATGTGCGGCATGGGAACCTTTCAGGAAGCGGCCATCGATGACGATTACTTAGAGGAAATCCGGGCTGCCGATTCCTACACCGTGGTTTTGCCATGAGAATTTTACTCTTCGGCGGCAGCAAAGGCGGCAAAAGCGGACTGGCACAGCGCCTGGCCCGGGACCTGTCGAAGGAAATTCCCTGTACTATTGGGCCACCATGGAACCCACGGATGAAGAGGACCGGGCCCGCATCCGGCGCCACCTGGCAGACCGGGCGGGCTGGGGATTTCAGACGGTGGGCGGGGGCGGGACCTTCCGGGCGCGCTGCACCGGCTGGACTCAAGGAAGTGTGCTTCTGGACAGTGTGACCGCGCTGCTGGCCAATGAAATGTTTGACTCAAGGTGCATGATGGGGCGCCGGCGGTAGTGACCGGGACCTGCTCCGCCTGAGCGGTTCCGTGGCCAATCTGGTCTGCGTTTGCGATGACGTCTTCCGGAATGCCGGGCGGTATGATCCGGTGACGGAGCAATACCGCCGGGGTCTGGCCCAAATCTGCCGGGCCTTGGCAGCGGAGTTTGACGTGACCTGTGAAGTGATGCTGGGCATGCCAAAGGCATACCGGGGAAAAACTGGCTGAGAAAGGCGGGGCTCCCTATGAAGAGCTGGATCTACGGGTTCTTCATGGCGTGGGGGATGTTTCTGGTCATTCCTTGTCCCGTTCGCCGTTGGGATGAGAACGCGCGGGGAAGATGATGGCGTGTCTGCCCTTCATTGGGGCAGTGGTTGGCGGTTTGTGGGCTCTGGCGGCCTGGGGATTGGGGTATCTGTCCTGTCCGGGGCCGGTACGAGCCCTGGTATTGGCGGCAGTGCCCTGGCTTGCTACAGGCTTTCTCCATCTGGACGGCTACATGGACGTGTGCGACGCGGTGCTGTCCCGGCGGGACCTGGCCACCCGGCAGCGGATCCTGAAGGACTCCCACTGCGGGGCCTTCGCGGTGATTTCCCTGGGGCTTTTGTTTATGGCACAGTGGAGTCTGTTTTCTCCACTGGGCCAGTGGCATTTATGCCGCTGGCCATGATTCCCGTGGCCACCCGGGCCTGTGCCGGCCTGGCTGTGGTGTCTCTGCGGCCTATGGGGACCAGTCAATATGCGAATCTGGACCGGCGGGGCAGGGGCAGGCCGGCAGGCGGCCCTCCTGGCGCTGGCTCTTTTGGCTGTGGGATTGCCCCTCATCCGTCTGGATGGGCCGGGCTGTGCGCCGCTGGCAGCGGCGGCAGGCTATGGACTGGCGGCCTGGTATGGGTTCCGGCAACTGGACGGCATGTCCGGGGACATTTCCGGCTTTGCCCTTACCCTGGGAGAGCTGGCCGGTGTGGCGGTTTTGACTTTGACGAGGTGACGGTATGAATTTGGTGATTGGCGGGGGGCCTATCAGGGGAAAGTTGACCTGGGCGGTGGCCCAATATGGATGGAAACAGGAGGAACTGCTGGATCTGGCCAAGGCAGAGCCCCAGGCGGCACGGTGCTGGTATCACCTGGAGGGAGTGGACCTGGCGGAAGCTCCAGGCAGGGGGAGAGCGCTGCGGCGCTGCTGGAGCGTTTGGAGCCGGTTTTGCCAGAGGTGGTGATTTCCGGGAAATTGGCTCCGGCGTGGTGCCCATGGACCCAAAGGGAGCGGGCGTGGCGTGAGCTCCACGGCCAGGTGCTCCGCTTTCTGGCGGAGCGGGCCAAGGGAGTGACCCGGATTTTCTGCGGCCTGCCGGAGGTACTGAAATGAAGCTGACTCTTTTTGCGCCATGGCATCACAGAGGGAAACCGGCGGCGGCTCTACTACGGCAGCACCGATCTGCCCCCTTCTCCAGGAAGGGGTGGGAGGCGCTGGAGGACTTACGTGCCCAAGGAGGTTACCCTACGGCAACGCGGTACTATACCAGTGGCATGATCCGGACGGAGCAGACCCTGCTGGCTCTCTACGGCCCGGTTTCCCATGAGGTGCTGCCCGGTCTGCGGGAGATGGACTTCGGCGCCTTTGAGATGCGCTCCTACGAGGAGCTGGAGCATGACCCTGCGTATCTGGCGTGGCTGGAAGGCGATGTAGAGGCCAATTTATGCCCAGGCGGGGAGAGCGGCCAGCGGGTGACAACGCGAGCCCTGGAGGCACTGGCGCCGCTGCTTGCAGCAGGGGAGGACGCTGTCTGCATCACCCATGGCGGCGTCATCGGCGGCCTGCTGGCTCACTGGTTTCCCCGGGAAGAGGGGCGATACGCCTGGACACCTGCACCAGGGAGGGGCTTTCAGGTGGAGCTCCGGGATGGGATACCGTTGAAGCTCTGGGCTGTACCCAATGTATAATGTTGCCTTTTATGTGGCATCTCAATAGGAAGATTAAGGTAAATGCTACTTTACTTCTTATGAAATCTATGCTCGCACAGAATGGCAGAAACAATAACTGCGGGTGGTTCTCATGCAGCGCACGTATCGGGCCTTTCGTATCTTGTTTTGCGTATGCTTTTTGTTGATTGCTGCGTCTGTTTTATTGCGTAGCGGCCTGTTTTTGGCGGTAGCGTGTATTTGCTTAGGCTTTTACTGGTTATCCAGGCATCATATACCACGATTCACTGTGTGGCTGTTCTTGGGCGGGATTCTTGTTCGCTTTGTGGTGATCTGGGTTCTCCATCCGCCATTGAGTCAGATTTTGAGAAGCTTTTACGATGCGGCGCAAAGTCTGCTGGCAGGAGACCTGTCTTTTTAACAGTACCCCCTATTTTTTCCCTCTGGGCCTATCAGACCGCGTTTGTTTGTTGGGAAGCCATGTGGCTTGCCATTTGGAATCATCCCATTTTTTGGAGATCGTCCATGCATTCCTTTCTGCTGGCACAGTATGCTTCCTGTACCGCCTGGTTTTACCTCATGTCCGGCAATCTTCGGCCCAGCTGATGGCATTGCTTCTGACAGTTTTTCCCCTTTGCGTGCACCTTGACTACGGTGTTAACCAATCAGATTGCCTCTGCCTTTTTTCCTCGTTTTGGGGATTTGGCTTTTGTACTGCCCGGATACGGACCGCCTTCGTTTTTGGAGGTACCCTCTGTGCGGCGTTGCCCTTCAGATGGGGAACCTGCTTCGTCCGGAAGGCGTGATTGTGCTGGTGGCGGTGTTGGCATGGGTATTCTTTTCTGCGCTTTCGGGAACCGAACCGGCTGAAGCGGTTACTTTGCGGATTCTTGGCTGTGGCAGTTGCCTACTATGCGTTCGGACTGGGCGCCGACTGGCTTACAAAAAGCAACAGGATTAAATCCCAAGGGCTTGCAAAAAATTCCTATCCTGGCTGGAAGTTTGTGTGTGGCCTGAATCACGAGACCAGCGGTATGTATGCAGAAAAGGACTGGGACCTGCTGGGGGGTACCCTGGATGAGAATTTTATGCCCACCCCCTGAGACAGAACAGCTGCAGAAGGAGCTGATTTCTCAGCGATTGCAGGTTTCTCCAGTCCAACTTGGGGTGCTGATGCTGCGTAAGATCGATGTTTTATGGTCTTCCAGCGGCTTGGTATGGGCCTTTCACCACACCCAGGAGAATTCCAACTTTATCGTTGAGACACTGTATCGGGTCATAGAGGGGTTTGACCGGGCATTGTTTTTCCTGGTATTTGCGTTGGCCTGCCTGGGCCTCCGAAAAAAGCGGTCTCCCAATGAGTACTTCCCGTATTTTGTGTTTTTGCCGCCTTTTTGCGCCTTCCTTCCCATTGAGGTGCAGCCTCGGTACGCATATTTGCCTCAGCTTTTCCTGTTTGCCGCTTCAGCGTTTGGATTGGATTTCTTGACAAATACAATAGAAAGAAGGGAGAATTGCAATGTCAATAACACTTTATTTGGCGATTCCCTGCTACAACGAGGAGGAGGTCCTTCCGGAAACTGCCAAAAGACTGAAAGAGAAATTTTCAGCCCTTCGGAAGGCAGGGACCATCACTGCGGAAAGCCGCGCTTGTTTCATTGACGATGGGTCGAAGGACAAAACCTGGGAGTTGATTTGTCAGCTGCACCAGCAGGACCCCATGTTTTCGGGAATCAAGCTTTCCCGCAATCGGGGGACATCAAAACGCGCTTCTGTGCGGCCTTATGACCCTCCGGGAGCGGGCGGACTGCGTCATTTCCTTGGATGCAGACCTTCAGGATGATATCAACGCCATAGACGGTATGCTGGAAAAGTTTCAGGAAGGGTGCGACGTGGTCTATGGGGTCCGCTCCAAGAGAGAAACTGACACAGCGTTTAAACGGATAACCGCAGAGGGGTTCTACCGGGTCATGAAAGCCCTGGGTGCGGATGTGGTGTTCAATCATGCGGATTATCGCCTGATGAGCCGCCGGGCGTTGGATGCATTGGCGGAATATAAGGAAGTCAACCTGTTCCTCCGGGGCATGGTTCCCCTCGTAGGTTACCGAAGCGGTGTGGTTTACTACGAGCGTGCAGAGCGATTTGCAGGGGGAGAGCAAATACCCCTTAAAAAAAAAAAGATGCTTTCCTTCGCCTGGGAGGGAATTTCGTCTCTGTCGGTGAAACCAATGAAACTGATTACCCGACTGGGAATCGTAATGTTTGGCATTAGTATTTTGATGTTAATTTGGTTTTTATCCGGCATTTTACTGGGCACACAGTGACGGGATGGTCTAGCCTGGCAGTTTCTTTGTGGGCAATTGGTGGACTTCAGCTGCTGGCCACAGGTATTGTTGGAGAATACATTGGAAAGATCTATTTGGAGACCAAGGGTCGCCCGCGTTATTTGGCGGAGATGATTCTGGATGATTGGAAGGGCGCGCAATGAAACAGCTGAAAAAATTTGTTTGATGAAAAGCTCCTGAAATTTATTTTGGTCGGAGTGGTCAACACCTTGGTCGGCATGGCAATCATGTTTGGTCTTTACAACCTTGCGCGCACTGTAGCTATTGGGTATCATCAGCAGCCAATTATATTTTGACGAGTATTCTCAGCTACTTTTTGAATAAATACTTTACATTTAAAAACAAAGAACGTAGCTGGAAGCAAGTGCTCCCGCTTTGCCGTGAATATTGCGGTGTGTTATGGCCTGGCATACGGCATCGCCAAGCCGCTGTGTCTGCAGCTTTTGGGGAACGCCAGTGTCGCGGTACGTGATAATGTTTCCATGCTAGTGGGAATGTGCCTCTTTACTGGGCTGAACTATTTGGGGCAGCGCTTGTTTGCGTTCCGAACGAACTCATAAAGAGAATGGCCGTGGAAGCGGATGAAGCCCAGGGGAATGGTTGCAGATCACGTTCTGCCTGCTGATTCGGTTATGGCTCCACAAAATTACCGCCAGTCCGGCTGGACTGGCGGTTTGATCATGTTTGTATGAAGTACAGGCCACGCTTCCGGGAGCATTTACAGCCGGTTTATGGCGGCCTGGAGCCGGGGCTTTGGAGCGGTCAGGGCCCAGGAGCTGCATGACCGTATAGAGGTCTGGGGGAATTGGTCTTGCCGGTGAGGGCAATGCGCAAGAAGGTGCTCACATCGGCCACAGAGCCGGGCCAGGCAGTGGGATCCTGCTTGTAGAGCTTCATATTGGCTGTGAAGCCCATAGATTCTGCCAGGGCCTTGACCTTGTCGAACCAGGCAATGGCGTCGTCCTGGGGATCGTAGGAGGCCAGGAAGCCCATGAGAGCGGTGCGGACCGTATCGGCGGGGAAATTCTCTGGGAAGGGGGCGTTCCAGTCAAAATACCGGTCATAGAAGAAGCCCATATAGGGCTTGGCCTCCTTCCAGGTGGCCAAATCCTTCCGGGGCTTTTTCCCGCCCCGGCCAATGGCAAAGATGGCGGTGGCATAGGCCGGATCGGAGGCGAGGACTTCGCCAAATTCCGGGTCAAACTCCCTGGCGTACTCCAGGGTGAGCCCATAAACCTCCTGAGCGGTCATGGTGGAGATGACATTTTTGGAAACATCGCAGAGCTTGGCGTAATCGAAGAGGGGCCCCTGCCGGATTTAGCTTTTTGCAGGAGAAGGGAAGTCTTCCGGCTTGGCAGTGGGATTGGCTCTGCGCCAGTCCTCATAGTTGGAGTTCAGCAAGGTCATCACGTACTCATAGACAGCCCGGACCGGAAGCCCTCGGCCTTGTAGTATGTCAGGGCAAGCTCCGGGTCCTTGCGCTTGGAGAGCTTGCGCTTCGACGTGCCGTCCATCTTCATGAGCGGGCCGATGTGGACGTATTTGGGCAGAGAGAGAAGCCCAAAGCCCGGAACAGCTGAATGTGGAAGGGAAGACTGGGCAGCCACTCATCGCCACGGACCACGTGGGTGGTCCTCATCAGGTGGTCGTCGACGGCGTGGGCGAAGTGGTAGGTCGGGATGCCGTCGGACTTCAGCAGGACCTGATCGATGTCGTTTTCCGTGATGGTGAGCTCCCCCTTTTACCACAGGTCTTTATATAGAAACTTATGTTCCAGAGAGCCGGTGGAGCGGAAACGAAAGGACCCAAGGACGGCCCAGAGCCAGCTGGGCCTGGATGTCTTCCAGGCTCCGGTCCCGCCAGACAGCCCAGGGGCCATAGTATCCAAAAGTTAACCTTCTGCTCTTCCTGCTGCTGCCGCATGGTGGTGAGCTCCTCCTCGGTGCAGAAGCAGGGGGGGTAGGCCCAGCCTTTTTTTCCACCAGTTCCTTGGCATAGACGTGGTAAATCTCTGCCCGTTGCCGCTGGCGGTAGGGACCGTAGGCGCCGGAATCTCCCTCTATGGTAGCGCCCTCGTCAAAGAGGATGCCATAGTGCTTAAGTGTGTCAATCAAGACCTCCACGGCGCCGGGAACCTCCCGCTTTGCGTCTGTATCTTCCACCCGGAGGAACAGAACGCCGCCGGACTGGTGGGCCATCCGCTCGGAGACCAGGCCCTGCACCAGATTGCCCAGGTGTACGAAGCCGGTGGGACTGGGAGCCATCCGTGTGACGACCGCTCCGGCGGGTACGTCAGGGGGGATACCGCTGCTCAGGGTTTTCCGGTGTCTCGGTCACCTGGGGGAATAGCAGCTGGGCCAACGCATTGTAATCCATGTTTTTTGTACCTCTGTATCCTTTAGATTTATCCACATATTAGCATGTTCAGCCAGCCTTGTCAATCGGCCTTGCAGCAGGTGGCAGCGCTGTTTTTTGGACGTTTGATCCACCAAAATAGGCGGCTGTCAGCCGGAATACCTCCGGACTGAGGGCGGCCAGAGCAATGAGGGTGGGGATGGCCATGAGACCGTTCACCGCCTCTGCCAGCTCCCACAGCAGGGGCTGGGGCAACAGGGGAGTGCGCCTAGCACCGTGGTGGCGGCGTGGATCAGGGCAAAGGGGCGGAAGCTCCTGCTCCCTAGAAGGTATTCTGCGCAGCGGATGCCATACAGGCCCCAGCCTAAGATGGTGGCAAAGGCAAACAGAGCCATGGACAGGGGCCAGGAAAATCGTCACCCAACCGCCGTATACGCTGACAAAGGCCGCAACTGTCAGCTCAGCTCCAGCGTCGGTTCCGTAGGGGACGGAGATGCCGGAGGGAGGATGACCAGGGCCGTCATGGTGCAGATGACCAGCGTGTCCGCGAACACCTCAAAAATGCCGTAAAGCCCCTGCTCCGCCGGGTGGCGGGTGTTGGCTCCCCATGGGCAATGGAAGCGGTACCCATACCGGCCTCGTTGGTGAACACGCCCCGGGAGACGCCAATGCGCAGGGTGAAAAGCCGACCCCACTGCGCCACCGGTGAAGGCTTTTGGGGGAAAAAGCGCCTGCAAAAATAGATTGAAGCGCACCGGGTACTGCCCCGGCGTTGCGCAGGAGAACCCCCAGGATGAGGGCAATGTATCCCAGAGACATGACCGGGATCAGGTACTCAGCTACGGCGCCAATCCGCTTGGCGCCCCCAAAATCACCAGGGCCACCAGAGCGCCGGCCAAAAAAGCCCCACCATCAGATTGCCCCGGGGGGGGGATGAGTCCCAGAAAGATGAGCGCCTCGTTGATGCTGGTAACGGCGGTGCTGATCTGGGTGGAGTTGCCCACGCCGAAGGCTGCCACCATGCCAAAGGCACAGAAGAGCCCACCCAGCCAGGTCCACTTTTTGCCCAGACCGTTTTGATGTAATACATAGGCCCGCCCCGGCTTCCCTGGCCGTCCGGTTCCCGGTACCGGACGGCCAGGACCTCTGCATATTTGACTACCATGCCCAGGAGAGCTGCCACCCACATCCAGAAAATGGCGCCGGGTCCACCAATGGCAATGGCCCCTGCCACACCGGCGATGTTGCCAGTGCCTACGGTTGCAGCCAAAGCGGTGCATACGGCCTGGAAGGGTGAGACGCCGCCTGTCTCCGGCTTCTCCGCAGCTTGTGCCAGATGGTACCGAGAAAAGCCCAGCTTCCGCACCTGGAAAAACCGGGTGCGAAGGCTGAAAATACAGCCCCACTCCCAGAATCAGCAGGAGGGCTGGCGCGCCCCACACCACCCGGTTGAGGGCTTGGATGAAGGCGGATATGGTGTCTGTCATATGCGGTTCCCCTTTCACAGCAGCAGTCTTTTGCATGTATGACAAAAAAGAACAAGCGGCCTGGGAAACCCCTTTGGCTGGCTTGTTCTTTCGTACTTATTTCCATTCGGCCCAGATCTCTGGGCAGTAGCCTGCGGGTGGCTTGACGGCCATTGCGGACAATCGGCGTCTTCATGAGCTTGGGATTTTCAAAGACCCGGTCTTCCTTGGTTTGACGGTCCTGTGTATACCGCAGGAGCGTGACCTCTTCGGGACTTGCTGTCCCAGTTGATCAGCTGGTCAATGCCGCCCAAGGCCCGGACTACGGAATCAAATTCGCCGCCGGACATGCCGAAGCGGGCCAAATCAATGCGTTGGAAGGGGAATGCGCCGCTCTTTGAAGTACCGCTCCGCTTTTTTGGTGTCGAAGGATTTGGATGTGCCAAAAAAATTTGAATGTTCAAGGGTATTCCACCTCCATGAGGGAAAAGTCCATGGGCCGGAACAGTATAACCTGCCGTTTCCCGGTTTCGGGCCTCCAAGATGCCGGGGATTTCCGCCGGACTTCGGCGGCCCATGCCCCCACCTCCAGGAGGGTGCCAACCAGAATTCGAACCATGTTGTATAAAAGCCGTCTCCCGGAGGGTAAACCGCAGCTCCGGTCCCATAGTGGCTATATCCAGGCTGTAGATGGTGCGGACTGTGGATTTTTCATTTTTTTGTTGGAGCAAAAGGAGCGAAAATCGTGTTGTCCCACCAAATGGGCTGCTGCAGCCTCCATAGCCTCAAGTTCAGAGGGACCGGCAGACGGTACCAGTATTTTCGCTGAAAAACACAGGGCTCCGGGCTGTTCCAGACCCGGTATTCATAGGGTTTTGGCGGTGGCGTTCAGCCAGGCATGAAACCGGGGAGGCGCCTCCTCACAGGATAAATACGCCGATGTCCTCGGGCAAATGCATCCGAAGCTGGGACAAAATTTCAGAGCAGGGGAGTGTGCTTTGACAGTGGAAGCTGGCGCACTGTCCTATGGCATGGGCGCCGGCGTCGGTGCGGCCGCTGCCACTTACCTCCACCGGCTCTTCCAGAATCCGGCTGATGGTACGCTCCAGCTTACCCTGAATGGTGTTTTTCTACGCCGGGCAGCCGCTGCCAACCCTGGTAGCGGCTGCCGTCATAGGCTAGAATTAACTTTAAATTTCGCATAGTCGTCTTGTTTTATCTGACGTCAATCCCAGCGGGCAGTCAGGGTCTGGTCTGCACGGACTGTAGACGCAGAAGTCACTTGCGCGCCGTCCCTGGTGTACCAGCCCAGGAAGCTGTAACTGTCAGAATTGGGGTGGGCAGAGTACCATAGGCTTCTCCCAGAACATAATACCCAACATCGTCATACCGGGGAGCCCATCAGAACGCCATTGCCATCATATACGGTGTAGCAATAGTTGGGATGGCTGCCTGTACCGGTATAGTCACCGTACAGGAAAATGTTCGACTCCTGGATGCGGCGCTTGCACAGGTGGGTGTTCACCGCCCCGGCCCGGCACCAGACGCCCATGGCCCAGACTAGCTGCAAATCTGTGGAAGGGTTCTCCAGCCAGCGGGTCAGCCTGCAATCATCGTACATCCAGCCGGAGCCCAAGTTGAAGGTAAAAAGCTCACCAGGGCATCGAACTGCCCTTGGGTGAAGCGACGGCCCAGGCCAGACTCGTACCGGATCACGGAAGCTTCGTAATTACTGGCAATGGATTCCCGAAGGAGGACTTCCGCTTCGTCCCGTGTAATGCCGTCCCAGTAGGAGGCGGGCACTTCATCCCGGGAGGAGCCGCAGTAGGTGCCGTAACCGATGGTGTACTGAGAGTGATCCCAGTAGGGGTTGCGGAGAAGCCCTCCCGCTCCTTGATGAAGTCGATGATTCTTTGGCTGGAGCGGCAGCCCGGATTCGTCTTCCAAGAGCAAATCCAGGCGGTGAATGAGGGGGTGGCAACCTGTGCCCGGGTGGAGGTGGACTGGGGCTCCAGACGAGGCGCTTCATGGCTGGCGTTGATTCCGCGAATCAGGCCGGAATATACCGCCCAGGCCATGGGCTCCCGGGCAAAGCCGGAGACGGAGCCCTGATCCGTGTAACCGGACAGAGAAGAGGAAGGGGCGCTGTTACCCAGATAGCCCCGCGTAGTAGCGGTAGAAGATGGTGGCAATTTGTTCCCGGGTAATGGACTTTTTAGGCAGGAATTCATGGTTGCCAACGCCCTCTACAATCCCGTTCTGGGAAGCCCAGGCAACGGGCTTGGAATAGAACGCGCCATCCGGCACATCGGTGAAAGCGGATCCGCCATCCACGGCGGGAGAACCGTCCAGGCGGTACAGCACCGTCACTACCTCTGCCCGGGTGAGAGAGGCGTTGGGTGCAAATTCTGTGGAAGAGATGCCATCCATCAGACCGGCTTCGTAGACGTACACCACATCATCGTAAAACCAACTGCTGGAAGATACGTCGCGAAAAAGGAAGGGAAGAGGAACGGGCGCCGTAGGTTTCCGCCCCTTGGGCAGCGTATGTAAGGCCAGCTTCCTCAATCTCGGAGGAGAAGGCCCCTCCTTCTGTTTCGATGCTGTCCCAGGGGGGAGGGACGATGGAATCCTCTTCCGTAGAGGTGATCG
>VOFJ01002268.1_pt1 | contig 16722 bp, 20 predicted proteins | sample 5384081 | NCBI WGS metagenome assembly VOFJ01 (sample SAMN12384729, study PRJNA508395) | human gut metagenome | isolation source: healthy gut I | host: Homo sapiens
CCGGTGCCCGGAGGGCCAGCAGGATGCCCTTGGGCATGGATGCGCCGATCTCTTTGTATTGCCTTGGTGGGGTCGTGGAGGTAGTTTACGACCTCCTGAAGGTTCTCCTTGGCCTCGTCCTCACCGGCCACATCGGCAAAGCGGATGCCCTCGGAGGACTGGACGTAGACCTTGGCATTGGACTTGCCCATGCCGAACATCATGGAGTTGCCGTCTCCACCCATTTTCTTCATCATGCTGCGGGAAATGAGCTGGCCGATGCCGATAAAGAGGATCAGCGGCAGCACCCAGCCCAGAATGCTCATCAGCAGGGAGGGCATCTCCACCTCCTCGCCGGTGGTGGAGATGCCCGCGTCCAGCAGACGCTGCACCAGCCCGTCATCGGGAACGATGGCCGTTTTATAGATGGTCTTATTGTCCTTGTCGGTGAACAGGATGCGGTTGCTCTGCTCCTGTATCTCCACCTGCCCGATCTCTTTCTGCTCCGTCATGGTGACAAAGGTGTTGTAGTCCACCTCGCGGATCTGGTGCTCCGTCAGCCAGGGCATAGCCAGCAGATTGAACAGCAGCAGCACCAGCATCGCAATAATGTAATAGTAGAGCAAAGGCTTCTTGGGGGTCTTGACCTCTCTCATACAAGCGCCTCCTTGCAGACGTATTATCCAAAGTATTATAGCCGTGCCGTACCGTAAAGTCAAAGGGCACAGCGGAAAAAACCTGTAAATTTTTCCTGAACACCGGCGTATCCGGGACTTATTGCATATTTTGTGAACAGACTTTGCTACTTTTGTGAACATTAGCACTCTCCTATTGACAGTGCTAAAATCGGCGCTATAATGAGGACGAACCTTGAGAGAGGGGCGAGCAAGCGGCCCCGCCGGAGAGGTTTGAAACTGTTGATACAATGAGGGTAATATAGTGGGCGGCGGCCACCCGGTCCGCCGCGATACGAATGGAGGTATGACTTATGTTGCCTAGCATTTTTGGTGAGAACCTGTTTGATGATTTCTTTTCTGATCCGTTTGGCATGATGGTGCCTCAGGGCCGCGACCCGCTGTACGGCAAGCACGGCAAGAACCTGATGAAGACCGATGTCCGCGAGACGGAGGATACCTACGAGCTGGATATCGACCTGCCCGGCTTCAAGAAGGACGAGGTGAATGTGGAGCTGAAGAACGGCTATCTGACCATCCAGGCGTCCAAGGGCTTGGACAAGGACGAGAGCGACAAGAAGGGCAAGTATATCCGCCAGGAGCGCTATGCCGGTGCTTGCAGCCGTACGTTCTACGTGGGCGAGGGTGTGGAGCCCGAGGATGTCACCGCCAAGTTTGAAAACGGCATCCTGCAGCTGTCCATCCCCAAGGAGGCCAAGAAGCAGCTGCCCAAGAATACCAGCGTCACCATCGGCTGACGTGAACAGGCAAAAAGAATGACCCGCTCCGGCGGGTCATTCTTTTTGCGCTTTTTGGTGCAGTGCCTGTAAGCTCAGCTCGCCCGCCAGTTTGAACAGCGCGTCCGCCATGACCTTTTCCGGCGGGAGCCCGCCGGCGCTGAGCCCTACCTTCCGGTAGAATTCATACACGGCACTGTCCACCGCGATGGATACGTTTTTCATTTGCATCCTCCCCCTTTGTGACACGATGTGGACTGAAACTGGTCCCATTATAACAGGAGCCCATTCTAAAATCAAGACAAATAGGACTTGTTCCGGTCCGAATTTGCGAGGTGCGGAATGGTGCAAAAAATCAAGCAGGACGAGATACACATTGGCGAGAACATCCGGCGGGTCCGGCTGGAAAAGGGCATCGGTCAGACGGAACTGGTGCGGATGCTCCAGCTGGAGGGCGTGGAGATGACCCGAGAGACACTGGTGAAGATCGAGCGCGGCACCCAGCATATCCAGGCCGCCCAGCTGCGGGGCCTGCGGGACGCGCTGGGCACCAGCTATGACGAGCTGCTGAAATAACGGCGTCACCATCGGGTGATGCGGAACAGGCAAAAAGAATGACCCGCTCCGGCGGGTCATTCTTTTTGCGCTTCTTTACCAGATCTGCGCGGCCACGATGTTCTTTTTGTAGCTGATGCGGAAGTAGAAGAACTCCGCCATGCCGGTGATGAACCAGGAGAAGATATACAGCAGGTACAGAGACGGCACCGTGTGGAAGTAGGCGAACACCGTGTAGATCCACACCACGCGGAACACGCAGGAGCCCATGATGACCACGATGGTGGGGATGATGCTCTTGCCGATGCCGCGAGGCGGCGATGCTGTTGTCCATCAGTGGGGCTACGGCGTAGGAGAAAGCCATGATCCGCAGACGGTCCATGCCGGCGTCGATGACGGCGGGCTCGTTGGCGAACAGGGACAGGAACTGCCGGCCGAACAGCAGCATCATCGCGCCAAAAATGGCGCCGGTGAAGATGCCGTACAGCATGCAGATGTGATAGCTCTTAAGGATACGCTCCTTATGGCCCGCGCCCCAGTTGCGGCTGACGAAGCTGGCGCAGGCGGTGTAGAACGCCGCCATCATGTTGAACACCAGAGTATCGGCGTTGGCGGCGGCAGCCGCGCCGGAGACGGTGATCTCGTCGAAGGAGTTCAGACCTGCCTGCACGAACAGGTTGGCCAGCGCGAAGATGGCGTTCTGCAGGCCGGAGGGGACGCCGATCATCAGGATGCGCTTGACCGCCGCCTTGTGGAGCCGCAGCTGCCGCATGCTCAGGCGGCAGGCGTCCTTCCGCCGCAGCAGGTGGACGACGATCAGGACGGCGGATACCCACTGGGCAATGGCGCTGGCGATGGCTACGCCCTCGGCGGACATCCGGCAGCCGATGACGAATACCAGATTCAGAATGACGTTCAGCACACCGGCCACGGACAGGTAGATCAGGGGACGCTTGGTATCGCCGGTGGCGCTGAGGATACCGTTGCCGCAGTTGTAGATGCCGATGCCGGGCAGGCCCAGCGCATAAATACGCAGGTACAGCACGGCGCCGGGAAGGAACTCCTCCTTGGTGTTCAGCAGGCGCAGCATAGGCTCGGCAAAGAACGCGCAGATCAGGCACACCAGCACGCCTGCGCCTGTGCAGATCAGCAGGGAGGAGTGGGTGGTGCGCTCCACGTTCTCACTGTCGCCGATGCCCAGCCAGCGGGCCACCGACACATTGACACCGGCGCCCATGCCGATGAGCAGGCCGGTGAACAGGGACACCAGCGTGGTGGTGGAGCCCACGGCGCCCAGCGCCACATAGGTATTATAGGCATATTTACCGGCGATGGCCACGTCGCTGAGGTTGAACAGCACCTCCAGCACCTGGGTCAGCATCAGCGGCAGGCTGAACAGCAGAATATTTTTCCACAGAGACCCGCTGGTCATCTCAATGCTTTTCATACGGCTTTCCTCACTCCCAAACGTTCCTTTTTTTATATAAAGCGCACCAGTTTCTTTACATGGCTGCAAGAGCAGAGTATATCACCGGCGCGGGGGCAAAGCAAGCATATTTACCAACAGACTTTCCGATGAAAAAACGGGGCCGATTGTGCAGAATGTACCCCTATACGGAAAAAGAGGTGGATTTTTACGGCGCTGATGTGCCGGTTTTTGAAATTTTCGCCTGCATCTTGCGGAGAAGGGTGGGATGTGCTATCCTGAAAACAGCGAAAAGAAAAGGAGAGCGCTATGAAGCTGGTTCTGATCGACATCGACAACACCCTGCTGGATTTTGACGCCTACATCCGCCGGACCATGGAGGAGGGCTTCGCCCACTTCGGCCTGCGGCCCTACGAGCCGTGGATGTACGATGTGTTCCACCGCGAGAACAACAAGCTCTGGCGGCAGATCGAGGAGGGCACTCTGACATTTCCGGAGCTGGAGAAGATCCGGTGGAACAACGTGTTCGCCGCGCTGGACATGGACTTCGACGGCGTGGTGTTCGAGAAATATTTCCGCACCGCCCTGCACGAGAGCGCCATCCCCGTGAACGGGGCGCGAGAGCTGCTGGAGGCACTGCGGGGCAGGTATCTGCTGGCCGCCGCCAGCAACGGCCCCTATGAGCAGCAGCTCCACCGGCTGGCTCTGGCGGGTATGAAGGACTTCTTCGACTGGTTCTTCATCTCCGAGCGCATCGGCGCGTCCAAGCCGTCGAAGCTCTTTTTCGATGAGGCGTTCCGGCAGGTCAACGAGGGCCGTGAGACGCCTATCCTGCCGGAGGATACCGCCATCATCGGCGACTCTCTGACCTCCGACATGGCCGGCGGCAGGGGGGTGCGGACTGAAAACCGTGTACTACCGCCGTCCGGGGGCCGCGCCCGCCAATGACAGCGTGGACGTGACGGCGGAGGACCTGCGGGACATCCCCGCGCTGCTGCAATAAGCTGCGAACAGACGAACGAGGCGCATGCCATTGGCATGCGCCTCGTTTTATTGCGCTCTCGGAGTCAGCAGCGCCTTACGGTGCCGCAGGTAGTAGCCGTATCCGGCGGCGTCCGCCAGGAACCAGCCGATGGGGATGGCGGCCCAGATGCCCACTTCGCCCACCGGCCCCGCCAGGGCATAGGCCAGAGCCACGCGGGTGCCCAGGGAGACGACCGTCAGCACCACGCTCATGCCGGGCCGCTGCACGGCGCGGTAAAAGCCGTACAACAGGAACAGGCAGCCAATACCGGCGTAGAACGTGCCCTCAATGCGGAGGTAGCGGACGCCGCAGGCGATGACCTCCGTATCGCCCGCCTGAACGAAAAGACCCATCAGCGGCCGGGCGAATACCACTACCAGCGCCGCTACGGCGCAGGAGAAGGCGGCGCTCACCGCCGTGGCCTGCCGCAGGCCCTGCCGCAGCCGGTCGGACTGCCCCGCGCCGTAGTTCTGGGCCGAGAAGGTGGAGAAGGCGTTGCCGAACTCCTGCACCGGCAGGTAGGCAAAGCGTCGATCTTCACGGCGGCGGCAAAGGCCGCCATCACCACCGGCCCGAAGCTGTCCACCAGACGCTGTATCAGCAGGATGCCGAAGTTCATGGCCGACTGCTGCGCGCAGGTCAGCAGCGACAGATCCATCAGCTCCCGCAGGATATGCCGGTCGAACCGGAAGTCCGCCCGCCGCGGCAGCATGTGGCGGCAGCGCAGCAGGGCATAGATCGTCAGCCCCAGCCCCGCAGCGTACTGGGCGATCACCGTGGCCGCTGCCGCGCCGCCGGACACGCCCCACCGCAGCACCAGTACGAACAGCAGGTCCAGCCCCACGTTCAGCAGGGCCGCGCCGCCCAGAAACCACAGCGGTGCGGCGGAGTTGCCCGCCGAGCGCAGCAGGCAGGCGAAGAAGTTATAGAGGAACGTGGCCGCCAGCCCCACAAAGATGATGCGCAGATAACCGGCCATGTCGCCGTACAGCGAATCGGGCACCTGCAAAAACCGCAGGATGGGGTCCAGCAGGACGTATACCAGCGCCGTCACCGCCGCCGTCACCCCGCCGATGAGGCAGAGGGCCAGCGCCGCCGCCCGATGCAGAGACGCCATGTCCTTCCGGCCCAGATAGATGGAGAACAGTGCCCCTGCGCCCATGGCCAGCCCCAGAAACACGGAGGTCAGGAACGTCATCAGCGTGAAGGCGGAGCCCACCGCTGCCAGGGCGTCGCGGCCCAGCGCACGCCCCACGATGAGAGTGTCCGCTACATTATACAGCTGCTGGAGAAGGCTTCCCGCCATCATGGGCAGCGCGAACAGCAGCAGGCTGCGGGTGATGCCGCCGCGGGTCATGTCCCGATACATAAAAACTCCTCGTCAGGAAAGGACGGGGGCCGCAGGCTCCCGTCCTTCATCGTTGTTGTGCCGGCTCAATAGCCGTAGAGCATGGAGCGCTTGATGTCCGCCAGACAGTGAGCGCCGCACATGGCCATGGTGTCGGCCAGCTCGGCCTTCAGCTTGTCCACGTAGACCTGCACGCCCTCGAAGCCGCCGCCGTACACCATGTTCACGAAGGGACGGCCGATGAGGACCGCGTCCGCACCCAGCGCCAGCGCCTTGAACACGTCGCTGCCGGAGCGGATGCCGCCGTCCACCAGAATTTTGGCGCGGCCATCCACGGCGGCGACGATGTCGGCCAGCACCTCCTGCGTGGCGGGGCAGTCGTCCAGCACGCGCCCGCCGTGGTTCGAGACAACAATGCCCGCGGCACCGGCCTCAATGGCCTTTTCCGCGCCTTTGACGGTCATGATGCCCTTTAAGATAAACGGCACGCCCGCGGCCAGGGCAATTTCTTTTAGCTGCTCCACGGTCTTGCTGCCCGCGGGAGGGTCAAGGTGCTGTAAAAACGGCAGGCCAGCCGCGTCGATGTCCATGGCCATGGCAAAGCAGCCGGAGCTGCGCGCCAGCGCTATTTTCCGGGCCACCGTGGCGTTGTCCCACGGCTTGACGGTGGGGATGCCCGCGCCGCCGCAGGCCGTGATGGCAGCAGCCGCGCCCTCCATGACCTTGTGGTTCGTGCCGTCGCCGGTGAAGGCAGCAATGCCAGCCGCCGCGCAGGCGGGGACAAGGATATTGTTGTAGTCCAGATCGTCGTACTTGTCGCCGTAGTGCAGCGCCATGGCGCCCACCGGCGCGGCGAACACCGGCAGCACGACCTTCTTGCCGAAGAAATCGTAGGACGTGTCCACCGGCTTGTTCTCGCAGATGGTGTCCATGTTGACGCACAGCTCCTGCCACTTCTGATAGTTACGGATGAAGCCGGTGCCGATGCCCTTGGCGCCGGGGCCGGGGATGGTGTTTTTGCAGGCCATGCCGTTGCAGGTGGGACAGGACTTGCAGTAAGGACCCATACAGGTGCGGGCGTTGTTCAGGATCTCCTGATATGTCATGAAAGTGTACCTCCGGTTTCAAATGTGTAGTACCGCCATTGTACTCCGACGGCGGGAAAAAGCAACTCCGAGTTTTTCTCAGTGGTGGAAGCTGGTGACCTGGGGAGGCTCCGGCTGGGGCAGGCCGTACTGGGCCCTGCCCAGTTGGATGGCCTTCATGAGGAACGCCATGTTCCGTCCCAGCGTCCGCATGGTCTGGAGGCCCTCCCTGTCCTGGCGCACCTCCTCCGGTGTATTGCCGTACACCATGTTCCAGTACTGGCTGCTGGCGATGGGCATGCCGGAGATGGTGAAGTACTTGTTCAGCACGTCGAAGCTGGAGGTGTTGCCGCCGCGGCGGCAGGACACTACCGCCGCGCCCACCTTCATGGTCAGGTTCCGGATACCGGTGCTGTAAAACAGCCGGTCCATAAAGGAGATGGCGTCCCCGGCGGGGGAGGCATAGTGTACCGGCGCGCCGATGACCAGCGCGTCTGCCTCCAGCAGCTTGGGAGACGTCTCGTTCACCGCGTCGTCGTACACGCACTTTCCCAGCTTGCGGCAGGCGCCGCAGCCGGTACAGCCGCAGACGACTCTGCCGCCGGCCTGCACGATCTCGGTTTCGATGCCCTCGGCCTCCAGCGTGCGGGCCAGCTCCTCCAGCGCCGTGTAGGTGCAGCCCTTGGGATGGGGGCTGCCGTTGATGAGTAATGCCTTCATTACCGCACCTCCTTGGATAATTTCGCGGCCATTATAGCACATTCCCCGCAAAAAGCAACACCGCGGAGGGAAAACCTCCGCGGTGCCGTTTTGCACAGGCGGCTCACGCCTCCTGCGCCGCGTATTTCTCCAGGATGCCCCGCAGCGCCGACAGGGAGCTGGTGTGGCATCTCTCGATGATGGTGCTGCTGCCCTTCAGCTCACTGAGGGCGCCCTGCACCATCTTGTGGGACATGGTATTGGTGAAAAAGATCATCAGGTCCGGCCGCCCCAGCTTGTTTTTCAGCCCGCCGGAGGGCTTGGTCAGCACCTTGGCCTGACACTGGTACGCGCCGCAAAGCTCCTTATAGCGGCGCTCCATGCACTCATTTCCACCCAATATGACAACGCTCATACACGCCGCCTCCTTCAATTTGAAATTCAGTTAGACTACTCTAACCTCACCCATCATACCAGACTTTACCACAGAATGCAAGACATATTTTTTGTGGTCCTGAAACAGGGTCTCTTGCATTTTGCAAGTCGATGAAATATAATGTGCAAAAACACAGGCCCGCAGGGGCCGGAAGGGGGCAGCGGTATGCGTATCGTTGTAAAAGTGGGGACCTCCACGCTGGCGCACGCCACGGGGCGGCTGAACATCCAGCGGATGGAGCGGCTGTGCAGGGTGCTGAGCGATCTGAAAAATGCGGGGCATGAGATCATTCTGGTGTCCTCCGGCGCCATCGGCATGGGCGTGGGGAAGCTGAATCTCCCGGGCCGTCCGGCGGACATGCCCAGTAAGCAGGCGGCTGCCGCCGTGGGCCAGTGCGAGCTGATGTATACCTACGACAAGCAGTTCACGGAGTACAGCCACACCGTAGCCCAGCTGCTGCTGACCGGCGAGGACATCAAAAGCGAGCAGCGCAGCCGCAACGTCCGCAACACGCTGTCCCGCCTGCTGGAGCTGGGGGCGCTGCCCATCATCAACGAGAACGACGCCGTGGCCACCGACGAGATCGGCGTGGAGAACACCATCGGCGAGAACGACAGCCTGTCGGCCATCGTGGCCGCCGCCATCGGCGCGGACCTGCTGGTGCTGCTGTCGGACATCGACGGGCTGTACGACAAGGATCCCCGCCGCCATCCCGATGCCCGCCTGATCCCCCACGGTGGAGCGGGTGGGACGACGAGCTGTTCACCCTGGCGGAGGACAGCAGCACCGGCTTGGGCACCGGCGGCATGATCACCAAGCTGCGGGCCGCCGCCATCGCCACGGGAGGCGGGCTGCGAGATGGTCATCGCCAACGGCAGCAAGCCCGGAGGTGCTGTGATGACATCGCCGCGGGCCGCCCTGCGGGCACCAGATTTTGACAGGAAGGGCTGCTGTATGACCACGATCGAGCTTCTGCAAAAGACAAAGGCCGCGTGGCCGGCGCTGAGCGCCGCGCCTGCGGAGGAGAAAAACCGGCTGCTGCTGGCTATGGCCGATGCGCTGGAGGAGAGCACCCCCGCCATTCTGGCCGCCAACGCGCAGGACATGGCGGACGCGGAGGGGCACATTTCCGCCGTGATGCTGGACCGCCTGCGGCTGGACGAGGGCCGCATCCGCGCTATGGCCGACGGCGTCCGCGCCGCCGCGGGCGCTGCCGGATCACACCGGGCGCACGCTGGCGCAGTTTACCCGCCCCAACGGCATGACCATCACCAAGGTGCAGGTGCCTCTGGGTCTGGTGGCCATCATCTACGAGAGCCGCCCCAACGTCACCTCAGACGCCGCGGCACTGACTGTCAAGAGCGGCAACGTCTGTATGCTCCGAAGCGGGAAGGAGGCGTACCGCTCCTGCCGCGCCATCGTGGCGGCGCTGAAGGCGGGCATCACCGCCGCCGGAGGCGATGCCGACATCGTGAACATCGTGGAGGATACCACCCACCAGAGCGCCAACGATATCATGCAGGCCCGGGGGCTGGTGGATCTGCTGATCCCCCGCGGCGGCGCGGGACTCATCCGCGCCTGTGTGGAGAACGCCGCCGTGCCCTGCATCGAGACGGGCACCGGCATCTGCCACGTCTATGTGGACGCCGCCGCCGATCTGGACAAGGCCGTGCGTATCATCACCAACGCCAAGACCAGCCGTCCCTCTGTGTGCAACGCCGAGGAGGTGTGCCTGGTCCACAGCGCCGTTGCGGAGAAGCTCCTGCCCATGCTGCACAAGGCGCTGGTGGCCGACCGCATCGCCGCAGGACAGCCGCCGGTGGAGCTGCGGCTGGACCGCCGCGCCGCCGCCATCATCAGCGGTACGCCCGCATCGGAGACCGACTTCGACACCGAGTTCCTGAACTACATTCTGGCTGTGGCTGTGGTGGACAGTCTGGACGATGCCATCGCCCACATCGCCGCCCACTCCACCCATCACAGCGACTGCATCGTCACGGAGGACGCCGCCGCCGCGGCCCGCTTCACCCGTCAGGTGGACAGTGCCGCCGTGTACGTCAACGTCTCCACCCGCTTCACCGACGGCGGAGAGTTCGGTCTGGGCTGTGAGATGGGCATCTCCACCCAGAAGCTCCACGCCCGCGGCCCCATGGGACTGGACGAGCTCAGTACCTATAAATATGTCGTCACCGGCGACGGACAGATCCGATGAAAAAAACACTCCCGACCGATGGTCGGGAGTGTTTTGCACTTTATTCGGCCTCGTGGTGGGACTGACGCTCCGCCATGGGGATGTAGTGGCCGTGGGTGGTGACGGCGCGGTACGCCGGACGCATGATGCGGTGGCAGGTGATGAGCTCCTCCATGCGGTTGGCGCACCAGCCCGCGATACGGGCGGAGGCGAACAGCGGCGTGAACACGTCCTCCGGGATGCCCAGCATGGTGTACACCAGGCCGGAGTACATGTCCACGTTGGCGCACATGGGTGCTGTCGCCGCGGCGCTCCTGCACCAGCGGGATGCCCAACTCCTCCACCTTCTGCAGAAGGGCGAAGTCCTCGGCGTAGCCCTTGATCTCCGCCATGTGCTGGGCGTATTTCTTCAGCAGCACGGCGCGGGGGTCGGACATGGTATACACCGCGTGGCCCAGACCGTACAGCTTGCCGGACCTGTCGCCGGCCTCCTTGTCCAGCAGCTTCACCAGATAGTCGCGGATGGAGCCGTCGTCGTGGGGGTCCACATTCTCCTTGACATAGCGGAACATCTCCATGACCTTGGCGTTGGCGCCGCCGTGGAGCGGGCCCTTCAGGGAGCCCACGGCTCCGGCGATGGCGCTGTATGTATCCGTTCCGCTGGAGGACATGGCGCGGCAGACGAAGGTGGAGTTGTTGCCGCCGCCGTGCTCCGCGTGGACCATCAGCATCATATCCAGCAGGTGGGCCTCCTCCTCGGTGTAGTTGGTATCGGGCCGGATCATCCGTAGGAAGTTCTCCGCAGTGGACAGCTCCGCCACGGGGAAATGGATGTGCAGGGAGTCCCCCTGGAAATAGTGGCGCTTCACCGCGTAGGAGTTGGCCACGATAGAGGGAAAGCAGCCGATGAGCTTTACCGACTGCAGGAGCAGGTTCTCGATGGAGGTGTCGTCGGCGCTGGCATCGTAGGAGTACAGGCTCAGCACGCTGCGGGCCAGCTCGTTCATCATGTTGCCGCTGGGATGCCGCATGATCATGCCCTCGGTGAAGCCCTCCGGCAGCTTGCGGGCCTGGCTCATGATGTCCTTGAACCGCTTCAGCTCCGCCTCCGTGGGCAGGTAGCCCATCACCAGCAGGTACGCCACCTCCTCATAGCCGAAGGTGCCGGCTCTGCGGTGGGCCTCCACGATGTCGGTAAGCTCGATGCCGCGGTAGTACAGGCGGCCCGGGGTAGGGATGCGCTGTCCGTCCTGCAGCAGGTAGCCCTGCACGCTGCCTACCTTGGTGACGCCCACCAGCACGCCGGTGCCGTCGCTGTTGCGCAGACCCTTTTTGACCTCACCCTGATAGAACTGGGGGCCGATGGCATACTCCTCCTGAATGCGGCGGCTCAGCGGTTCTGTGTAGCGCTCCAGAATACCGGTATCCTTCTCAACCATAATGCTTTCCTTTCTCCTGCGGCGTCCGCAGGCTTTCATCCTGTTGGGGCGATTATAACGCGCCCATTTGTGTTTTGCAAGATGAAAATGCGTGAAATTCATAAATGACGGAAAAATTTCTTAAAAACAGGGGAAAATCAGGGGGCGCGACACATAAAATGCAATAATTAATTTTTTAACTTTCATTTTAGGGCTTGCGCACGCAAAATTATCTGCTATACTATACCCATCAAAAATGATACGTCAAAAATTCTCCGAAAAGGAGCGTGACCATATGATCCAGCTGCACCACGGCGGCGTCACCCTGCAAAACGGGGTGCCGGCGCCCGCCAAGACTGCCGCACCGGCCCTGCGTGACAGGACCATGGCCTACCAGATCCTCCGCCGCCACGACAAGCCGGCGGGGGACGGCCTGCTGCACCTGACCTTTGACAGTCTCATCTCCCACGACATCACCTACGTGGGCGTCATCCAGACCGCTAAGGCCAGCGGCATGACGGAATTCCCGGTGCCCTACGTGCTGACCAACTGCCACAACAGCCTGTGCGCCGTGGGCGGCACCATCAACGAGGACGACCACGTGTTCGGCCTGTCCGCCGCCGTGAAGTACGGCGGTGACTACGTCCCCGCCAACCAGGCCGTCATCCACCAGTACGCCCGGGAGATGATGAGCGGCTGCGGCCGCATGATCCTTGGCTCCGACAGCCACACGCGCTACGGCGCGCTGGGTACCATGGGCGTGGGGGAGGGCGGTCCCGAGATCGTCAAGCAGCTGCTGCGGAACACCTACGACATCGCCGCGCCGGAGGTCATTCTGGTGTGGCTCACCGGCCAGCCGCCCCGCGGCGTCGGCCCCCACGACGTGGCCATCGCCCTGTGCGGCGCAGCGTATAAGAACGGCTTCGTGAAAAACAAGGTGCTGGAGTTCGCCGGTCCCGCCGTGTCCCGCCTGCCTATGGACTACCGCATCGGCATCGACGTGATGACCACGGAGACGGCCTGTCTCAGCTCCATCTGGGAGACGGACGAAGCCGTGGCGGACTATCTGGCCCTCCATGGCCGCCCCGAGACGTTCACCGCCCTGCACCCGCAGGACGGCGCGTACTACGACGGCATGATCACCATCGACCTTGACCGCATGGAGCCCATGGCCGCCCTGCCGTTCCACCCCTCCGAGGCGGTGACGCTCCGCGAACTGCTCCATGATCCCGGCGACCACCTGCGGGAGGTGGAGAAGCGGGCCGCCGCCCAGTTCGGCGGTAAGGCGGGCCTGCACCTGACGGACAAGCTGACGGACGGCAAGCTGGTGGTGGATCAGGGCATCATCGCCGGGTGTGCCGGCGGCATGTACGACAACATCGCCGAGGCCGCCGCCATTCTGGCGGGCCACGATACCGGCAGCGGCTACTTCTCCCTGTCGGTGTATCCGCCCTCCGTCCCCGTGAATCTGGAGCTGATGCAAAACGGCGTGCAGCAGTCGCTGCTGGAGGCCGGGGTCACTCTTCAAGCCCTGCTTCTGCGGCCCCTGCTTCGGCGCGGGGGATGTCCCCGCCAACAACGGCCTGTCCGTGCGCCACACCACCCGCAACTTCCCCAACCGGGAGGGCTCCAAACCCGCCGACGGACAGCTGGCCGGCGTGCTCCTGATGGACGCCCGCTCCATCGCCGCCACGGCGCGGAACCACGGTGTGGTCACCTCCGCCGCCGACGTGGATTATCCCGCCCCGGCCCCGGTGCGCCGCACCTTCGACGGCGGGGTCTATGGCCGCCGGGTGTACTTCGGCTATGGCAAGGCCCGACCGGAGGCCCCTCTCCACTACGGCCCCAACATTGCCGAGTGGCCCGCCATCCCGCCGCTGGGAGAGGAGCTGCTGCTGCAGGTGGCCTCCGTACTGCGGGACGAGGTCACCACCACCGACGAGCTGATCCCCTCCGGCGAGACCTCCTCCTACCGCTCCAATCCCCTGAAGCTGGCGGAGTTTGCTCTGTCCCGCCGCGACCCGGACTATGTGCCTCGCGCCAAGGCCACGCAGGCGCTGGAGACGGCGCGTGCCGCCGGTACGGTGCCGCCGGAGCTGCAAGCGGTGCTGATGGCGCTGCACCTGCCGGAGAGCGCACTGGAGCGCATGCACATCGGCTCCGTTATCTTCGCCAATAAACCCGGCGACGGCTCCGCCCGGGAGCAGGCCGCCTCCTGCCAGCGGGTGCTGGGCGGCTGCGCCAACATCTGCTATGAGTTCGCCACCAAGCGCTACCGCTCCAACTGCGTCAACTGGGGCATGCTGCCCTTCACGCTGGCGAATGGCGCGCCCTTCGACGCCGTGCCGGGGGATTTCATCTTCGTCCCCGCTGTCCGGGAAAAGGTGGCGCGAGGTGACGGGGAATTCCCCGCCGTTCTCGTCCATGACGGAAAGACGCAGCCCCTGACCCTGTACCTGAAAAACACCGGCGCGGAGGAGCGTGAGCTGCTGCTCACCGGCTGCCTCATGAACCACTACGCCGCGCAGAACCGGAGGTAACGATGGAAAAGATCAAAATGCCTGTCCCCATCGCCGAGCTGGACGGCGATGAGATGACCCACATCCTGTGGGGAATGATAAAGGACCAGCTGATAAAGCCCTTTGTAGACCTGAACACCGAGTACTACGACCTGTCCCTGCCCAACCGGGACAGGACGGAGGATGCCGTGACCCGGCAGGCGGCGGAGGCCATCAAGCGCCTGCACGTGGGCGTCAAGTGCGCCACCATCACCCCCAACTACCAGCGGCAGGAGGAGTACGGCCTCAGCCAACTCTGGAAGTCCCCCAACGCCACCATCCGTGCGGCGCTGGACGGCACGGTGTTCCGGGCTCCCATCCTCATTTCACGGGTCAAGCCCGTGGTGACCAGCTGGAAAAAAACCGTCACCATCGCCCGCCACGCCTACGGTGATGTATATAAGGCCGTGGAGTACCGCGTCCCCGGCCCCGGTAAGGCGGAGCTGGTGTTCACCGATGAGCACGGCGCGGAGCTGAGCCGCCAGACGGTCTACGATTTCAACGGCCCCGGCGTTTTGCAGGCCATGCACAACCGGGACGACTCCATCCTCTCCTTCGCCCGGTGCTGCTTCTCCTACGGGCTCTCCGTGGGACAGGACGTGTCTGGTTCTCCAGCAAGGACACCATCTCCAAGGACTACGACCAGACCTTCAAGCTGCTGTTCCAGAAGGTGTTCGACGAGGAGTACCGCGCCGCCTTTGAGCAGGCGGGGCTGCATTACCGCTATGCCCTCATCGACGACGTGGCCGCCAAGGTCATCCGCTCCTCCGGCGGCATCATCTGGGCCTGCAAGAACTACGACGGCGATGTGATGAGCGACCTCATCGCCGCCGCGTCCGGCTCTCTGCCCATGATGACCAGCGTGCTGGTCTCGCCGGACGGCAACTTCGAGTACGAGGCAGCCCACGGCACCGTCACCGACCATTTCTACCGCTGGCGCAGGGGCGAGAAGGTGTCCACCAACCCGCTGGCCACCATAGCGGCGTGGTCCGGCGCCCTGAAAAAGCGGGGCGAGCTGGACGGCAGCGATGCGCTGGTGCATTTTGCCGATTGTCTCTATCAGGCGGGGCTGGACGTGTTTGAGGAAGGCTATCTCTCCGAGGATCTGGCGCCTCTGTGCGACCCGGCGGAGCTGAAGGAGATGCCGGACAATGACCGGCTTATCGCCCTCATCCGCGCGCGGCTGGAGATGCTGCTGGCCCGGTAAATACGCATAAAAAATCCCCCACGGCACCGCCGTGGGGGATTTTCTTGCTCATTTGAAGAACTCAAACCGTGGGGAATCCCTGCTGACAACGCCGGCCTCGATCTCGATGCCATCCCCGAAGAACCTGTGCAGCAGCGCCGCCAGCTCGTCCGCGGCGGCCTGCACCTCGTCGGCGTTCACATCGGAGAAGCCGTCGATGGGGAACAGGATGGCTTTCGTCTCCTCTGTGATCTTGCCCCGCTCCGACTGCCGCCACGTCCAGCGGCGGGTGCGGATCTCGCTGCCGGAGGCGTACACCGCCTCGCCTATGTCCGGTGTCTCCTCCTCCGTACTGCCGAAAGGAATGAAGGTGTCGCCCTCCTTGGCCAGGCGCACGTCCAGCCCCTCATCGATGGTGTCCAGATCGTGGGCGCCCATGGGCAGCCGGTGCTTGATGGACACGGCGTTGCCCAGATCCACGGCGGCGTTGATGTGGGGGAAGCCCTTGCCCTTGGCAATACGGGTCAGCAGCGCTTCAATGGAGCACAGGAACTTGTTGGGGTTGATGCCCAGCGCCGTAAAGGCGTTGCGGTAGGGGAGGATATCCTCCGTCTCCTTGGGTTTCTTTCCCGCGAAATACGCTTCGCAGGCGGCCACGTTCTCCGCCAGCATCTGCTCCAGCTGGGGGATGTCGTGGGTATTGTCCAGACCCCGCACGGCCACCGCACCGAAGCAGGCGTTGGGCAGCTTCTCAAAAAATTCCTGGGATACCTGATAGTACATGTGGTTGCCTCCTTTTTTCCGGCTTTCCCGTTCTGTTGCGGGTATTATAGACCTCTTGCCGCCGTTTGCCAAGGGCCTGTAAAGAAAAAAGCACTGTCCTGTGTGAAAGGACGGCGCTTTTGCGGTCAGCCGTTATGCCACGGCGAAGCATTTCACCAGAAACAGCAGGGAGATGACGTAGGTCAGGGCGGACACGTCCCTGGCGTGGCCGGAGAATACCTTGATGACGGTGCAGGAGATCATGGCCGGACCGATGCCGTGGCAGAACCGGATCACAGGCTATTACAACGGAGTTTGAAAAGCAGCGATAGCCTTTACCTTGGAACTGCGGGGATGCGCCGCAGTTTCCATGGATGCCAGGTGATGCAGCAGGGGAGAATTCATCCCGTTCTTCCGGCAGGAACGGGGATGCCTTCATTTTACAGTAAAGGAGGCAGTTGTTCAAGTCGGTATTTTCCGGAGGCGACCGGTAGGTGAGTCCGTTTCAGGGTTCAGGAAAGGTGCTGGAGACAGGCGCCCCGCCGAGTCGTCTCCAGCAGAGTGAGGCGCCGCCCGTGTGAAAACCGGCATGATGATCCGGTGCTGGGCGTGGAGCGGCTGGTGAACCATTCCCCATTCTTCCC
>VOFJ01001639.1_pt1 | contig 16705 bp, 33 predicted proteins | sample 5384081 | NCBI WGS metagenome assembly VOFJ01 (sample SAMN12384729, study PRJNA508395) | human gut metagenome | isolation source: healthy gut I | host: Homo sapiens
GAAATTTGCAAAAAGGTATTGACAAATACAGTCCTTCTGGATATACTTTGCTTGTAGGTTAGTTACACAACCAACAAACTGCCAAACTGGCATAGGAGGTGCTATGATTGAATGTAAATCCGAATATAGATAAACCGATCTTTCTTCAGATCGCAGAGCAGCTTGAAGATTCTATATTTACTGGTGCTTTTCCTGAAGAAACACAAATCCCATCGACAAATGAAATTTCTGCGTTGCTCAGTATCAATCCGCATACTGTTCTAAAAGGAATGAATGTACTGGTTGATGAGGAAATCATCTATAAGAAAAAGAGGTCTTGGAATGTTTGTAAAAAGAAGGTGCGGTCGAAAAAAATACGACAAAAAAAAGACAAAGCCAATTTTATGAGCAGTATGTCTCAACTTTAATAAGCGAAGCGATGAAACTGCAAATGTCTAAAGAAGATATAATTTCTCTGATAGAAAGGGGCTATGACAATGAACGCCATTCAAATTAAGAATATAACGAAAAGATATAAAGATGTTACAGCGCTTGACGATGTTTCTTTCTCTTTTGAGTTCGGGAAAATATACGGATTTTTTTAGGGAGAAACGGTGCTGGCAAAACTACTCCTCATCAATATTATAGCAAACCGTATTTTTGCGGATCAGGGTGAAATCTTGATTGACGGTATTCCCGCAAAAAGAAAATATGGGTGTCCACGAAAAGATTTTTTGTATGAGCGAAGCGGATTTATATGATAGAGATTTGAAGGTTAAAGATCATTTCAAGTGGACAAATCGTTTTTTATACTGACTTTGATTTGAAGAAAGCCTTTGAGCTTTCCAAAAGTTCAATCTTGATACTAACAAAAAGGTTTAAGGCGTTATCGAAAGGGTATCAATCCATTTTCAAACTGATTATTGCATTATCGCTCAATGTCCCATATGTAATCTTTGATGAGCCAGTATTAGGGCTTGACGCAAATCATAGGGAGTTGTTTTACAGCCTGCTTCTGAAAGAGTTTGAAAATAATGAGCGGACACTTATTATTGCGACACATCTGATCGAGGAAGTTTCCAATATTATTGAAGAAGTCGTCTTAATTGATAAGGGGAAGATTCTTGTTCAGGAGACTGTTGAGGAACTACTGGAGAAAAGGATATAGTGTTTCCGGGGCGGCTCAGGAAGTTGACCATTATTGTGTAGGCAGAAATGTTATCGGATATGACGAGTTGGGCGGCTTGAAAATTGCCTATGTATTAGGAGAAAAAACGGCTTTACCTCAAGGAAGCAATCTGCAAGTTACGGCAATGAATTTGCAAAAACTGTTTGTCAAGATGACAGAGAAAGGTGGCGGCGAAAATGAGTAAATTAAAATCTGCGGTTTTATATGAATACTTAACTAAAGTAAAGGCAATAGGAATTTTCTATTTGATCCAATATTTGATAGTGGCTCTCATTTTTTACGATTGTTGCAATTTGTACTGAAGGAAAGGAAACCGGATCGAATGTTTTAGAAATTTAGTTCCGTTGTTTTTGTCAGTGTGATAGGAGTATTAGGCTATAAAGAAGATTTCAAAGCGCTGCTCCAAAATGGCTACACCCGAAAATATATCTTTGGGGCGACTATTTGTATGTTTACATTGCTGGCGGGTACATTGGCGCTTATTGATACCATTATCGGAAACTCCCTTCATTATTTTAATGATAACTATTTTACTTTATATGGTGGTCTTTACGGGTACGGCAATGTTTTTGTAAACTGGTTATGGCTTACTGCTTTATATTTAATGTTTTGCAGCCTTTTCTACTTAGCAGTTTTAGTTATCAACAGAGTTGGAAAAACAGTCTCTCTTTTTAATAGGAGTTGGAATTTGTGGAATGATTCTTCTTGTTATTGCGTTGTTCCAGTTTGTATTCACAGATAAGATTGTAAGCAATGCCGCGGAGTTTATGATGAAAGCAGTGGGATTTATGAGTGATGGCACAACCAATCTGTTTTTTTTCCTATTCTTTCGTTTCTTGTAATCGGAGTGGTTTTTGGAATTGGCTCATACGCTGTAATCCGGCGCACAGAATTAAGATAAAATTACATCATATACAAAAATACGGTGCTGCCCGCTTGGGTAACACCGTATTTTTTCCGCTTTTATTGATTTTTATATTTATCCATTTCAACTAACATCTTATATAGATGTTCTTGCTCGGATTTACTTTTTGCTGCGACCAGTTCGTAACATTTCATAGGATAACTATCAGCACTGCCTTCTCCGATCTTTTCAAACAGTTTAGATAATGATACGCCCATAGCAGAGGCGATCTTTTTCGATACTTTCAAGAGTGGCGTTCTTTTTCGCCACGCTCAACCTGTCCGATGTAGGTAGGGTGGCAGCCGGACAACTCAGCAAGCTTTTCCTGACTCAATCCTTTTTCTGTTCTATAATTTCGAACACGCTGTCCGATTATTTTTGTAAGTTCACTCATAATCTCAACTCCTGAATATAGTCTATAAATATTATTTCCTACAATCCACAGACTATTTGCTATACTATAAATATTAAAATTAGAATTTTTGTGCTTATAGACTACTTGATGAGGCGGTGATTTAGAATAAGAAAAAACATTTTGCTTTACGGGACATAGAAAAATAGCGTTCGAACAACAGAATTTTGTTGTCGAACGCAAAAAAAAATACGGTGGAATCCTTAATTTTAGAAGAGTATCGTTCCTTTGCTTCGGACGGGTACATTTGGTGTTGATATACTGACAGCACAATGTGTTCTGAATCTGAAAAGGTACCAGTATTGGTGCTGTCGTATAAAACACAAAATTGTGCTATACAAAAAGAATATGAATGTAATCAATTTTGCACAAGGTTCCTATGGAGTGAAATAACGGGGGGAGAAAAATGACCTCAAGACAAATTATTCGGAGAATTGCAAGAGAAAACAATACTACACCAAAGCAAGTAGAGAGAGAAATGAAAGAGGCTATTCGTGCAGGGATGGCTTCTGATGATCCTCAAGCTCAAGCTATATGGAAACAAATAGCACCTGATGGAAAAAAGAGCCGTCTATAGAGACTTTTCTGAAGTTTTGTGTTGAAAGAATACATAACCAAAATAAATAATAGTTGCGGGTAACTACAGTGATTTCATTTTCCAAAACAAACTATATGAAGTTCTCGGCTACGGTGGCTCTCGATGGTAAAAAAATGAGCCGCTTGCAAATGCAGGCGGCTTAATTACATAACTAATTTATTTTTGTAAACCTTTTGCAAGCGAAATAAGATTATCAAGTTGCTCGTTGCTCAACGATTTAGCGATTTCAAATAATTCGTTTGCTTTTGTAGGGTTGGTTGACTTGGTATCAAAGAAGTCTTTAGGCTCTACTTCGAGATACTCACATATATAAAAAAGAAGGTCATCATAGAAGGAAGATTAACTCCATTCTCGATATTGTTAATATAACCAGCACTTTGACCGATTGAAAGGCTCATATCTCGTGCTGAAACACCTTTATTTATGCGCAGCTCCGTCAGCCTTTTGATAAAATCTTCTTTTTCCATAGTCTCACCACCTTTTCACATATAATTCTACTATATACAAATGTCAATTCCGTTCGGTTTGTTTAGTAGTTTCTATTGACATAACTATTATAATTAGATAAAATTAAGCTAACTATACATTTTAATTAGATGTGATGATATGAGAGATAAAACGGCTTGCTTTACAGGACATAGACAAATAGCGTCCGAACAACAAAGAGTTGTTGCCGAACGCTTGAAACGAACAGTTGAAAAACTCATTTTAAACGGATACTGTTATTTCGGTGCGGGTGGTGCGCTTGGGTTTGATACATTGGCGGCAGAGTGTGTGCTGTATTTGAAAAAGCAATATCCTCAAATTAAATTGATTTTAGTTCTGCCTTGTAAAAACGCAAACACGAGGTTGGGATAGCAAAGATATAACCATCTATGAACAGATCAAAGCACAGGCGGATAAAGTGGTTTTTATACCTCAGAAGAATATACACGGGGCTGTATGTTTAAGCGAAATCGTCATTTGGTAGATAATAGCAGTGTTTGCATAGCGTATTTAATAGAAAGCAAAGGTGGAACGGCTTATACAGTAAATTATGCCAAACAGAAAAAAAATACAAGTAATAAATTTAGCTGAGCGTGGGCCGTATAATCTGTTGTAATTTAGAAGCCACTTGCTTTAGGGGCAAGTGGCTCATTTATATCAATGACCTTAATCTATGGAAAGTCTACTTGACATTATTGCTTTTATTTGTATAATAGAAGTATGGAAAGTTAGCTTTCCATAGAGAGGAGGCGCACCGTGAAAAACCGTTTAGAGGAAATCCGAAAAGAACGGGGAATCAAGCAGGAAGAACTGGCTGCCGCATTGGAGGTATCCAGACAGACCATCGGCTCGTTGGAAAACGGACGATACAATCCTTCAATTACATTGGCGTTTAAGCTTGCACGGTATTTTAATATGAGCATTGAAGATATTTTCATTTACGAGGAGGAAAAGCAATGAAGAAGAAAACCGGAATATATCTTGTAATCGGTATTATTGGAATTGCTTTAGCTCTAATCGCAAAGTTTCTTTTACAAGATTATTTAAGTGATTCGCAAAGCGGAGCGATGATCGGGATAGGTGCCGGATTGTTCGGCTATGGGATTGCGAAATGGTGTGTCGGTCTGTGGGGTACAAAAATCCCGATTTGATGAAAATCAATGAGATTGAAGAAAAAGATGAGCGCAATCAGCTCATTCGCAGCAAAGCGCAGGCAATATCCGGAGAGATACTGCACTGGCTGCTGATGGCAGGCGCTTGGGTATGTATTTTTTTCGACGCACCACTATGGACTGTTCTTACTCTTGTAGGCGCTTTCCTGCTGAAAACAATCCTTGATTTTATTTTGATGGCATATTACCAGCATAAGATGTGACGGAGGATATTATGAAATTTGTGATTGAACACTTGTCAAAGAGCTTTGAGAAAAAGGAAGTTCTCAGAGATATTGATTTTACTTTTGATGAAGGAGAAAATTTATGGGCTGCTCGGCAGAAACGGCGCTGGCAAAACAACGCTGTTTAATTGTCTGAACCGAGATATTAAGACAGATAGCGGCAACTTCTATATTGACACAGATGGTGTTCGCCGTGAGGTGACGGCTGATGATATTGGGTATGTGCTGTCTACCCCTACCGTACCGGAGTTCCTTACAGGCAGAGAAGTTTTTAAAGTTCTTTATGGACATCAATGAGAAGTCTCTCAAAAATCCGCGCAGCATCGATGAGTATTTCGATTATATGAGCATTGAGCCGGAGGACAGAGATAAACTGCTCAAGGACTATTCCCACGGTATGAAAAACAAAATGCAAATGCTCATCAATATCATCGCTCAGCCGAATATCCTGCTGCTCGACGAGCCTTTGACATCCCTTTTGATGTGGTTGTGGCTGAGGAAATGAAGCAGTTGCTTCGTTCTTTGAAAACAGGATCGTATCACTATTTTTTCTACACACATTATGGATTTGGCTCTTGACCTTTGTGATGAAATTGTGCTGCTTAATCACGGCGAGCTGGAGGTTGTAGAGAAAACAGATTTAGACAGCAGGGAATTTAAGGATAAAATCATTGCGGCACTCAGGGAGGAAGGAAATGAATAAGACGCTCAGAATATCTTTTTTCCCTGAAAAATACATACCGGGTGAACGGAATTTTGTTTTCTCTCAAACAGATTCCGCTTTTGAAAAAATTGCTTCCGGCAACGCTTTATAAGGTGAAAGGACTTAAAATCTTTGCAAACATATTGTCCGTGCTATGGGAGATTGTCTCTGCATTTCTCGGCAAGTTCCTTTATTTCGTTACGATGGTAGGCGGTATCGGTATCCTGTATAAAACGCTGCCGGAGAACGAGGTGTTCCTGCATATTTTGCTGTTCCTCACTGTGATCGGCAGTTTTACGAATACCCATCTTTTTAACCCGTCAAAAGATAAGTATTACGCAATGATCCTTATGCGAATGAACGCAAGGGAATATACTCTGGTAAACTATACCTACGAAATAATAAAAGTTGTTATCGGATTTCTTCCTTTTTACCATTTTGTTTGGTATGAACAAAGGATTACCTTTATGGTTTTGTCTGCTCTTGCCACTTAGTATAGCGGGTATGAAGTTGTTTGTGTCGGCTGTTACCCTGTGGGATTATGAGAAAAGAGGCTTTGGATATAACGAAAACAAGTTGTCCAAATATGTGTGGGGTGCTATTGCTTTGCTGTTAGCAGTAGCATACGGTCTGCCTGCGATTGGATTTGCCTTGCCGTCGGTTATATCAATGATTGTATTTTTTGGCTTGTATTCCGTTAGGCGTTGTAGGTGCGATAAAGGTACTGAACTTCCGTGATTATCGTGCAATCAATCAGGAATTGTTGTCCGGATTAACCAATCAGATGGATTCCTCAGCGAAAACCCAAATTATAAAGCAAGGCAAGCGAAAAGAAAATATCTGCGGATACTTCAATCACAAGCAATCGCAAGGGTTTTGAGTACCTCAATGAGTTGTTTATTAAAAGACACAAAAAGATACTTTGGAACTCGACAAAGAAGATTTCCTATGTGTGCGCTTTCCTTGTCGCCGCCGTGCTGGTAGGAGTCTATATGCTGCCCGAAGAAAAAACCGTCATTAACGAAATCGTGATGACTTGGCTTCCGTATTTTGTATTTATTATGTACGCCATCAACCGTGGCACAAACTTTACACAGGCTCTTTTTATGAATTGTGATCACAGCCTGCTGACCTATTCCTTCTATAAGCAACCGAGCTTTATTCTGCGGCTATTTCAGATCCGCCTGCGTGAGATAATGAAAATCAACGCTGTTCCGGCGCTGGTTATCGGCGGCGGACTGGCGCTGATCCTGTTTGCTACCGGAGGAACAGACAATCCGCTGAATTATGTTGTGCTGATTGTTTCTATCCTATGTATGGGAGCCTGTTCTTCTCGATTCATTACCTGACGATTTACTATCTGCTCCAGCCTTATAATGCAGGGACAGAGCTGAAAAGCGGCACATACCGGATTGTCTTGACAGTAACCTATGTTGTATGCTTTGCTCTGATGAAGCTGCGTATGCCGATTATGATATTTGGAATAATGACGATAGTTTTCTGTGTACTTTACAGCATTGTCGCCAGTATTTTGGTATACCGCCTTGCGCCGAAAACCTTCAGGCTTAGAACATAACGGGGCGGTTTTACCGCCGGAAATCCATAAAAAAGAAACGGAGGATTTATTTATGAGAAAGTGTCTCAGATGTGGAGCGGAAATGAAAGAAAACTGCGCCATCAAGGTAGAAGGCGCAGGATATGGGATTGTAATGTCATCGAACGAAAATAAGCTGTTCGGCGGCAGGATTGGCAAGCCGAAGGTAGCAATCTGTCCCAAGTGCGGCGAAGTTTCTATCTATGTTGAAGATGTAGAGAAGCTGTGATATGTGAAAGGTACAGCTATGAAGATCGAGATTGAAAAGGATTTTCCCCAGTATTTTTAAGCCAGCCTATCCGGAAGAATTTGAGCTGTTCTCTCACTTTGAAGTAACAGCAGGAATACCGACCGTTCTCTTTGCTATCACGACTTGGAAAGAGAACGGGAAACCGAATGTGTGCTTTCATTCGTGGAGTTGCTTTCACGGAGATAAGACCGCTTTCTTCGCCGTGATGGGCAACCTGTATCAGCATACCCACACCTATGCCAATATCCAAAGAGAAAAATGCTTTTGCATTAATTTTCTCCCGATAAGCTGTTATGACAGGCTGGTAAATACCATCCATCAGAATGAATGGGGCGATGACGAATTTGCCGCAGGAGGCTTTACTGTTTCCGACGCCAAAACCATTCACGCACCTGCGATCAGCGAAGCGTTTCTCACGATAGAATGTACCCTGAAAGAAATACAGGATTTAAGCGGTGCGGGTATTACGGCTATGGGTAATCGGACAGGTACAGCACATCTCTGTGGAAGAAGCGTATGCACAAGGGTATGAATTAAGATATGGCAAGGACGGATTTATGCTGCTTGTGCCTGCGCCGCAAGACCTTGTTACCGGAGAGCCAAATCAGTCGGCGATTGCCACCGTGCATATTGAGAAATACGACTGATTTAAGGAGAGAGCAAAAATGGCGGTTTCAAATATAAAAGCGCTGATCCCCGGCGAACTTCAAAAAGTGTGGGAGCTGGTGTTGAATACGGAGAATTACGCTGCTTGGAGAAGCGACTTGAGTAAAACAGAAGCGATAAGCGACAAGCAATTTATCGAATATACCAAAAACGGCTACCCTACGACCTTTACCGTGACGCTTGTTAAGCCATACAGACGATGGGAATTTGATATGGAAAACAGCAATATGACAGGTCATTGGACTGGCATTTTCACTGCCAAAGGCGACGAAACAGAAATTGATTTTACAGAGCGAGTGGAAGCGAAGAAAAAAATGGTTGCTGAAGCCCTTTGTGAAATTATATTTGAAAAAGCAACAGGCACAGTTTGTTGCGGATATAATGAAAAATTTTTCATAAAGACTTATACATAGGAAGGCGGTTTATTATGAAGAAGTATGAGTATATGACAGTTGATTTAAGTGCAGAGCCATCATTTAATGTTCATATTAAGCTGGATCGGTATATTGAGAAGCTCAATGAATATGGAAAACAGGGCTGGCGTTTGATTTCCGGAACGGATGACTGGAAGTATTCGATCTTTGAGCGTGAAATTGATGGTGAAGAATAAGAGACAGGAGGCATATAACCTATGAAAGATATGATCGGATACTGCGGATTGGACTGCGAAAAATGCGACGCATACACAGCAACCATCAATGACGATCAGGTTTTGCGGGAGAAAACGGCGAAACTGTGGGCAGAGTTAAACAACGCCCCCATTCTGCCGGAACATATTAACTGCGAAGGCTGCCGTATGAATGGGGCAAAAAAAACGGTATTTTGTGATAGCCTGTGCGGGATTCGGAAGTGTGCGTTAAATAAAGGTGTTTCCACCTGCGGAGACTGCCCGGATTTAGAAACCTGCCCGACTGTTGGGGCAATCCTCGAAAATAATCCGGCTGCTTTGGATAATTTGAAAGGGTAATATACATAATGGAAAATTTCATAGCACATTTGAAAGAAGTTATACCTGAAAAAGATAGTCTAAAACTCGTGAAAAAGGAAGCTGAAAATTATTACAAGCAGCATTCGCTTGATGAATGTTTCGCTACGGGATTGGAATTATATCAGTCGGAAAATTTTCAGATACAGGAAGTCGGTGTTTTCTTGGTAGGATATGCAGCCTGCAAAAATACAAGCGCATTATCATTTCTGAAAGATACTGTGAGTCAGCACAAAAGCTGGAAGGTGCAGGAAATTCTTGCAATGGCATTTGATAATTACTGCAAAATTATTGGATATGAAACAGCGATTCCGGTTATTAAGGAATGGCCCTAAAAGTGATTGTGCTAATACAAGGAGAGCTGTATCAGAAGGATTGAGAATTTGGACAAGCCGCCCTTATTTTAGGGAGCATCCGCAGATGGCAATACAGTTTTTATCTTCTCTCAAAGGTGGTGAAAGCGAGGATGTACGAAAAGCAATAGGAATTGCTTTGAGAGATATAAGCAAAAAAAATATCCTGAACTGGTTTCCAATGAACTGAAGCAATGGGATTTATCGTCAAAAGAAATAAAACAGGTACATAAATTAGCAAGTGCTTATCTGAACAAGTCATAAACAAATACTGTTATGCGGAGGGAACACAATGCTTGAAAATACTCCTACTCAGTCAATTATGACTGAATTGCTCGGACACCCTTTGTTTGCAGTCTGGCAAGAGCTGTGTTCAGCGATTGATGAAAAAAATATGATATGGAACGGCTATGGAATACAGGCGGTAAGAACTGGGTTTATGAATATAAGTACCGCAGAGGCGGTAAAACGCTTTGCAGTCTATATGCGAAAAAGAATAGCCTTGGATTTATGATTATTTTTGGGAAGGATGAAAGAGCAAAATTTGAAGATATAAGAGATACCCTCTCTGATGTCGTTTGCAGGCAATATGATGAAGCAAAAACCTATCATGACGGGAAATGGGTAATGTTTGAGCCGACTGATACTTCTGAGTTCGATGACTATATGAAACTGTTGGCTATTAAAAAGAGAAAGCCTAATCGGAAATAACGATACTGTGTTTTGGAGGAAATTAGAATGAAGTTGAAAAATCCTATGCTGGTAGTGACCGATATAGACAAATCAGTTGAATTTTATAAAGGCTCTGTCACAACAAATGGTTGATTTTTGACGAGAAATAGCGTATAATAATAGTAAGAAACAGTACCACCGAAGGAGGTAATTGGATATGCCTACTATCAAAGACGCATTAGATATTATCGGTAAGTTGACTGTCGCAGAGCAGGAAAGCCTTAAAACAATGCTTTTAAGTCCTGCCCTTTGTAAAGTCTTTGAATATTGAAGATTTCGTAGCAAAGGAACGCTTTGCAAATGGTCGTGTATGCCCTCTTTGTGGCTGTATCCATGTGGTTCGCAATGGTCATCGTAAAGAGGGCATACAGCGATATGTATGTAAGGATTGTGGCAAGTCCTTCGTGATTGCTACGAACTCCATTGTGTCTGGTACAAGAAAAGACTTGTCCGTGTGGGAGCAGTACATTGATTGTATGATGAATGGCTTATCCATTCGTAAGACTGCTGTTGCTTGTGGGATTCACAGAAACACCGCATTCCTTTGGAGACACAAGATTTTGGATGCACTTCAGAATATGGCAGACGATGTTACCCTTGACGGCATTATTGAGGCTGACGAAACTTTTTTCGCCATCTCGTACAAGGGCAATCATAGCAAGAGTAAGACATTTGCTATGCCACGCAAGGCTCATAAGCGTGGTCATTCTACACATATCAGAGGCTTGTCCCAAGAAAAGGTATGTGTTCCTTGTGCGGTTAATAGGAATGGCTTGTCTATCTCCAAGATTACGAATACTGGTAGAGTTTCTACAAGAGATTTACATCATATTTATGATGGTAGGATTAAGACCAATTCCACTCTTGTTACGGACAAGATGAACTCCTATGTGAGATTTACAAATGCCAATGGCATTGACCTTGTGCAGTTAAAGACTGGCAAAGCCAAGAAAGGCATTTATAATATCCAACATATCAATAGCTACCATAGCCAGCTAAAGAGGTTTATGCGTGGCTTTAACGGTGTTTCTACCAAGTATCTGAACAACTATCTTGTGTGGAATAACCTTGTAAATTACGCCAAAGAAAGCGACATGGAGAAAAGGAACATCTTCTTAACTTTCGTTTTGGCAACATTGAAAACTGCTAAATGCAGAGATTTATCAAACAGACCAGCAGTTCCTCTGGTCGCCTAATTAGAATTTGTGGAGATGATAAGATGGTCAATATAACAGATGTAAAACAGAATTCTTCAATTTGCAATAGATGCGGAGATTAAAGTCTTTCTTGATGGTGGCTGGGGTGTAGATGCTCTTCTTGGATATCAGTCAAGAGCCCATAATGATATTGACATTTTTGTAGAAAAGAACGATTATCAGAACTTTATAGAAATAATGAAAGCTAATGGCTTTTATGAGATTAAGATGGAATATACAACATTGAACCATACTGTATGGGAAGATTTGAAAAACAGAATTATTGATTTGCATTGTTTTGAATATACGGACGAAGGTGAAATTCTTTATGATGGGGATTGTTTTCCGGTAGAAACTTTTTTCGGGTAAAGGAAGAATTGAGGAAATAGAGGTTTCCTGTATTGAACCATATAGTCAAGTAATGTTCCATCTGGGATACGAGTTTGATGAAAATGATGTACATGATGTGAAGTTATTGTGTGAGACACTTCATATCGAAATTCCAAATGAGTATAGATAACTGCAAATAACAGTTTGTAGGGGAGTTCTGATATCTCCCCTATAAAAATGGCTATTTATCAACTGTTTGTTGTGACATAGCCTTTATAAAAAAAGTCTTTGGGCTTCATATCATTATGGACTTTGGAGCAAATAAGACACTAACAGGCGGTTTAGCCTTACAAACTGTTGAAACATATAAAAATTTTATCGGTACAAATGACATTTCTTTTGGCGGCAACAACTTCGAGATTTATTTTTGAGGAAGATGATTTCGATAAGTTTGCCGAGAGGCTGAAGGAATGTGATATTGAATATATCCACCCGATTATGGAACATTCTTGGGGGCAGAGAGTCGTCCGCTTTTATGATCCTGATAAGCATATTATCGAAGTCGGAGAGAATATGAAGGTCGTATGCAAGCGTTTTTTGGACAGTGGAATGAAGCCGGAACAGGTTGCAAAGCGAATGAATGTCCCTATGAAATTTGTTAATGCCTGTATGCGATAAATTGGAAGTTGTGGAGATAAAGCGAATGGAATTTAGAAATTTATTGAATGCACAAAATCGTGATGAGTTACGGCAATGGCTTTTGGAAAATTATAATAAAGAACCTGAATGTTGGGTAGTTGTAAAGCGTGGGCGTCCTATTGATGATGAAACATTTTTGGTATATAGACGCAGTTGAAGAAGCAATGTGCTTTGGTTGGATTGATAGCACAACAAAGAAAATGGACAACGGAGTTACAGCACAAAGATTAGCTCCTCGAAGAAAGGGAAGTTTATGGTCTGAATTGAACAAAGAACGCTGTCGCAGAATGGAACGATTAGGACGAATGACAGACGCTGGTCGTGCTGTGTTGCCGGATATGAGTGAGAAGGGATTTGTGATTGATAAAGATATTTTGAATGCACTTCAAGCGGATGCAGAGGTTTGGGAGAATTTTCAAAGTTTTCCGCCACTTTATCAGCGTGTGAGAATTGATACAATTCAAATTAAGAAAAAGCAGCCGGAACTATTCCAGAGTCGCTTACAGAAGCTTTTTAGATAACACAAAAGCGGGAGTTATGTATGGCGAATGGAATGACAACGGGCGACTGCTTACAGAATGACAACTCCTAATTGGGGACAGAGAGTTGTCCGCTTTTGTGATCCTGATAAGCATATTATTGAAGTCGGAGAGAATATGAAGGTCGTATGCAAGCGCTTTTTGGATAGTGGAATGACGCCGGAACAGGTTGCAAAGCGAATGGATGTACCTGTGAAGTTTATAAATGCTTGTATGCGGTAAGGTTATTTTTTAATGGGTAAGGAACGAGTAAGATATGAGCTACTCTATAAGAGAAATGCGAAAAGAAGAATATAGTCTGCTCAGTGACTTTTTGTACGAAGCAATTTATATTCCGGCTGGTACGGCTGCGCCGCCTAAATCAGTGATAACTTGTCCCGAATTGCAAGTATACATTGCAGATTTTGGAAACAGCAAACACGATAAGGCTTTGATTGCAGAAGTTGACGGAAATATTGTAGGAGCAATATGGGCAAGGATTATGAACGACTACGGACATATTGATGAGAATACGCCTTCCCTTGCAATGTCTGTTCTTAAAGCGTACAGAGGTATGGGAATCGGAACTTCATTACTCACACAAATGCTATCAACGGAAAAAGCTGCTGGTTATGCCAAGTTTTCTTTATCTGTTCAAAAGGACAATTATGCAGTGAAGCTATATCGAAAAAGCGGGATTTACGACAGTTTGCGAGACGGATGAAGAATACATTATGATCGTTGACCTAAATTCTATTTGTAAAATGGGGGAAGAAAATGGCTTTTGACTACAAGAAAGAATATAAAGAATTTTATATGCCGAAGAACAAGCCCGGTATTATAGAGATTCCGAAAATGAACTACATCGCAGTCCGGGGAAAAGGCAATCCCAATGAGGAAAACGGGGAATATAAAAGCTCAATCGGCTTGTTATATGGAATTGCCTTTACCATAAAGATGAGCTACAAGGGAACTCATAAGATTGAGGGTTTCTTTGAATATGAGTTTTACCACCCCTTGAGGGGCTTTGGTGGCAGGAAAACACGCAGGGACTTGATTACGCCAGAAAAGAAGATATGCACTTTATATCTATGATCCGGCTGCCGGACTTTGTAACGGAGGAAGATTTTGAGTGGGCAGTTGAAGAAGCAACAAAAAAAGAAAAAGCAGGATTTTTCAAAAGTTGAGTTCTTCCCTTATGACGAAGGATTATGTGTTCAGTGTATGCACATCGGCTCTTATGACGATGAGCCTGCCACTGTTGATTTAATGCACGACTATATGAAAGCAAACGGGTATGAGCTGGATATTACAGACACAAGATACCATCACGAAATCTATCTGAGCGATCCAAGAAAATGTGATGTAAGCAGATTGAAAACGGTTGTGCGCCATCCCATTCGGAAAGCTGAGTAAACGGAGGATATTATGCCAAGAGAAGTCGATCCAAAAGATACTGCACGAGCTACGGCATATGCACTTTGGATGAAAGCACCCAATCCAAATGGTAATTTTTTTTTTCAAAACCCTTGATGTCACAAATCTGATCAAGGTCAGCAGGAAAAAGAAGCCTGAAGTTTAATATGCTGCTCGATTACTGTATCGGCAGAGCCGCCGCAGAGGTAAAGGAGTTTTATATCCTTCCGGTCGGCGATAAACTCATACAGTATGACACCATAGCAGTCAATACCATAAGATAGTTAATTGATATATTGCCGAAATTATTCGCCGCACCGAGTTAAATGATAAATAAGACCGTCTATTCGTTAGAATAGGCGGTCTTATTTGCTGTAGTGAGCCTAGCGGCGTACGTTTCTAACGGGTTAAAGTCCGGAATCCGCCCGGTAGTGGGAAGGATATAGCCGAAAGCAAGGGTGTCCATCGTGAGATGGAATCTGAAGGAAGCTGGATGGGGGAACCTACTAACCCACGGGCAAATCTCTGGTCTGACGAACAGAAATCTCACATCAGGCTATGCATGAGGGTAAGACTGCCCCACAAGTTGAAGCCCAATAACTACACGGAATCATGCATGATAAATGAGGCAGATGGATGGAGAGGAAGAAACGTGTGGTACCTAGGGGAGGTCTGTGTGGTACGCCTTGAAAGAGGTAACCATTGCATAAAGCAATGCTGAACGCACAGAAGTCAGCAGAGGCCATAGTAGCCAAACGGAACAAGTTCCGTTCGAGGTGAAGGACCGAATCAGTAGGAGTCTTGAGTATGACCGAGAAAGGAGGAATGACCGCCTATGGCAGAAAACATTGAAAACAATGGCTGTTCGCAAAGAGATAATGCGGAACATGAAGGGTATGTGAAAGCGTCTAGGTCATTCAATCGGATATGGAAAGAAAGAGACAGTGCACAGCCGAGACTTTTGGAAGCGATACTGTATAAAGACAACTTTAACAGAGCGTATAAGAGAGTTAAGGCAAACAAGGGAGCACCGGGAATTGATGGCATGACCATTGAAGAGGCTCTTCCATATTTAAAGGAACATCAACAAGAGATAACTGACCGCATTTATCGTGGAAAGTATACTCCGTCTCCAGTAAGACGAGTTGAGATTCCCAAACCAGATGGTGGTGTGAGAAAGCTTGGCATACCAACAGTGATAGACCGCACACTTCAACAGGCAATAACCCAACAGTTAGTGCCAATCTATGAACCGCTGTTTGCAGAAGGCAGCTATGGCTATCGTCCGAACAGAAGTGCAAAAGATGCAATACTTAAGGTTAAGAAGTACGCAGAACAAGGCTATACATTTGCGGTAGTCCTTGACCTGTCAAAGTACTTCGACACTCTTAATCACGAAATTCTCATCAATCTTCTCCGAAAGAATGTAAAAAGATGAACGTGTAGTACAGTTGATAAAGCGCTATCTGAAAAGCGGTGTAATGGAAAATGGAGTGGTCATTGACACAGAGGAAGGCTCACCACAAGGCGGAAATCTATCACCATTGCTGGCAAATGTCTACCTCAATGAGTTCGACCAGGAATTTCCTGAAAAGAGGTGTTCCATGCATAAGATATGCAGATGACATCGTGCTCCTTGCAAAGAGCAAGCGGGCTTCAGAGAGACTCTTGGAAAGCAGTACAAAATATCTTGAGGAGAGGCTGAAACTTACAGTCAACCGAGAAAAAGAGCCGTACGGTCAGCGTGTTTGCGATCCGAAATTTTAAATTCCTTGGCTTTGCATTGGGAAGGAACGGAAAAGGCATTTATGTCAGAGTTCATCCAAAGTCATGGAAGAAGTTTAAGTCCAGACTGAAGGAGTTATCTTCCCGTAAGCGATGTCAGTCAATCAAGCCAAGCCTTGGGAAAATCAAGGTGTATGCGAGGGGATGGCTTAACTACTACGGAATCGCAAGTATGAAGAACAACATAGATGACATCAACGGATGGCTTTATCACAGAATACGTATGTGTATATGGAAACAATGGAAATTGCCCAGAACAAAGAAGAGAAATCTGATAAAAATGGGAATCCATGAATACTAATGCGAACATGGCGGCAAACTGTCGAAGGGGACACTGGTATTGTGCCAATCTGACGACAGTCAAGAAGGCCATGACAAAAGAAAGACTGATAAACAGTGGCTTTTATGATTTAGCCACAGCCTATCAGTCTGTGCACGTCAACTATTGAAAGCGCCGTATACCGAACGGTACGTACGGTGCTGTGAGAGGACGGCGGTTAGTCACCGCCTCCTA
>VOFJ01002647.1_pt1 | contig 16689 bp, 23 predicted proteins | sample 5384081 | NCBI WGS metagenome assembly VOFJ01 (sample SAMN12384729, study PRJNA508395) | human gut metagenome | isolation source: healthy gut I | host: Homo sapiens
AAGTATTATTTCAGCAATGCAGCAAAAAAAAAAAATCCATCCGGTCGGCACAATTAGCCAAAATCATTTTTCGTCCCACCGGCCCCACTTCTCCGACAGCAATCAGGTGGATAGAAGAATGCACTTTCACATCGCATCTGCAAAACTGTTATGTTTTTCACAAAAGCCTCCGTACTCATAAAACCGAGTTGCCAATCCCCGAACATTTCATTCCCGACGGACCACCATTTTCACCTTCAGGGTTTTTGCCGCCGTTTTGTTTCCGCCATTTACCCATCGGTGTATCCTGTACCGTTACAATATTCACCTCATCGGCAGCTTCTTTTTTACCCCTCTAAAACCGGCATTTACAGCAATATAAAGGCTCGGTATCCAACAATTCACACAATCGCATAAACTCATGGATCCCGACATCGTTCGATTCCACTCCTGTCCAGGCCGGATTTCTCCGGGAGGCCGTTTATCCCGTTCACCGATCCCGTCATGCCAATCATAACCACTGACGAAATTACCTCCCGGCCAACGATATATACCGGAGCTTTCAATCCTCTCAGCAAAGCCAGCACATCCGCCCGGAAGCCGTCGATATGATCATCCGGCATCAAAGAAGCCGTACCGATCCATAATCGTCCTTCTTTTTTGCGGACAGATCGAAAAAGTAGCATCCTTTACTTTATGATCGAAAGCTGAAAAATGCACCGGATATTTACGATAAGTAGTCCCGACCTCAAGGATAATTCCTGAGTAAACGAACCGTAATTCAACATCACTTTTACCGGCATTTCGCGATCGGCTTTCATTACAATATATCCCGAACAGGAAATACCGGGCCGTAATCCCAGTTGCGTCTGTTTCAGCGCGATCCGTTTACCGTCGGATTTCAACACCGGAGTATGCCGTCCTGTATAGGGAGCTGTCTCGTCCATATACAAACCTTTTTCCGCTTTTATCCGTGCCCGCAATCTGCCAGGGAGAACCTTTTTTGTCCCGGAGCATACCAGAATTTCCGGTCCATCAACATTTCGGCCCAGATACCTCCATAAATACAATGCCCCATATGTTCTATAAATTGCCCATAAATATAAGGAGACATCTCCGCCTTTTGCTCTGCCGGGTCAACTTTTTATACTGGTTTCGATGAACTCCGTACCCAGACATTCGAACGAAAGATCGTCAAACCATACTTTCCCTTTTGCTTTTCCTTCTGTTCCCAGCAAACATGATACGATGACACAATCGTTCGCTCCGGTCTCAAAATCACAACTGACCAAAGTCCAGTCTTGCGTACCGGTAAAATCAGGCAATTGTACCTCGACTCCCTGCAAGCGGAATCCGGCTCCCCCCTTGCGGTTCGGCCACTACATTTTCACATTTGATCCACCCTTTGAAGCGATATTTCGACCACGGTTTGAGATTCACCCGGTTATTCCAGTATCCATTAGCCAAACCGTCGGCTGAAATACATAAACTCCGGGTACCGTCATGAGCCGTTGCATCATAGAAGTGCAAAACTTCTTTACTGGCAGGAGGAGCCTGCCAATAGAGCACTTCTGAAGAAACGACCTCTTCGGCAGAACCGTTCTTTATTTCTCCCCACTGTCCACCGGTCAAAGGTTGACGCTCTTTTGGGACAGAACATGCACAAAGCACCGCTATCCCGAATAAAACGATATTATTCTTCTTCATTTTTCGATATTTATTGATGTATTTATGACAACTAATCTGCTCGTTCGTAGCCGGGAAAAACTCGCTCAAAATATCGTACAAACCGCGGTCATATGCCTTCAATTCCTTGCGGGTATTCACCTGGTTATGTTTTCCGTCCGGTTTAGGAACTTCAGCATTCACATTAAACCAATCCTGTACTCCTTCGGCCCAATACTCTTCGATATTGGTCGCGGCATAGGTATCTTTCCACTTTCCGGCAGCCAAAGCGGCATCATAAGCTTTTTTTCAGACGTTCATTAAAATCGGGATATACAGTCAGTATTCCGATCAAATCGATGAATCGAATGGGCAAATTCATGGACCAGAATATCTTCAGCATGGTATTTATCGATCTGATATCCCAAAAAATATTTTCTTCGGCACAAGTCGTCAAAGGCAACCACTTCGTTCCTCCTAATCCCCTGGCTCTCAAGTCCCAATTCAAAGAAGTATCCCGAGCCAAATGAGCATGTTCGGGGATATCGGTCGTACCTTCATAACGAGCCATGACGCCCACACGGGTACCGATATCTGTCATCGCCTTCAACACCCCGGCAGGCAGATATCCGGTCAACGCCGTCAACGTACGGTGAGCCGCATACATCGCCGAATCGGGGGAACCCGCCAGGAAGCTATAATATGAATCCCGTTGGCATTCAGGTATTTCTTGTAAAAAAGGATTCAGCTTCAGCTCTAGCGGTGGAGCCGTAATCCCCGGTTTCTGTCCGGTTACTCTCTGCTGCGCCTTTCCCAGACACAGCAGACAACAAAATACAATGCACATCACATATTTCATAACACGCACTTTCATATTAGGGTTAGACAATCTGCCCACCAGCACACCATGCAGAGGTACATCATTAGCATCCGGATTTTCATCCGCCTACCGGTTTAATACCTTCCTCCCCACTTTATTACGTCCCGGTTTTTCCTTTTTCAAATCACCTAAACAAAGGAATGACATTCCCTTAACTTTCAATAAAACATATATGCAAAAAAATACAACAATTGTACAAATCGAGTTTTTTAAAAGGAAAATAGCATATAAAAAAATCATACATACGATTGTTGACTTGTCCCCCAAAACCTCCTAATAAAAAAGGAACGGTGCATGTCCAGTTTTAAACCGTTATTACCGTTTTAACTGTCGGCACCGTTTTAACCTTAAAAATAGCATCCGGTATCGGAGAAAATTATTCTGCAAAAACCAAAGTTCTGATACAATGTTCGGTTTGACCGGATGCCCATGAATAATAGTCGAACTCAAAATATAAAGTCTTCGTATTTTTATCATAGTAAGCGATATAATCCGATTCGAGAGCCGTATTCACCGGTTCATACATCGTCACGATTTCAACTTCATAAGCTCCTGAAGGAGCCCCGTCTGCAGTAGATTCCACCTGATTAATCTTAAATAATAGTGGATAAGCAGTATTTCCATTATCCAACCCCATAGCATAGTCGTAATCGGCAGCCCTGAATTTGGCATAGCGATCGTCATAAAGGCTAGTGCCTGCAGCTTCCAGTTCGGTTGTTATCTCATCGTACTCTGCTTTCGTATAGATTTTATCACCGAAATGAACATATCCGGTATATCCTTCTTCTGTCAATGTATAGTTTCCGGCTAATACACCGGCCTCCAAAGCCGGTAAAACGACTACCGATGAAGCATCCATCTGGGTCACCGTAAAGCTTTCGGTAACCCCTTCCCACACTCCGGTAATCGTAGCCGTGCGGGTTTTTCCGGTATTGTTCGCTGTAGCCGTCAGATTCAGAGTCACAAAAGCATCGTCTTCGCCAGCGACGACCATATAACCGTCGGTACCCTGTACAAAACTGACTCCCTCACTACCGACAGTCAACCAACTCACATCGGTCCCTTCTACTTTATACTTCGTCATACCGATATAATTTCCGGAAGTATTCGACTTTGTACCTCCCGTATATGAAAATTTCACTTCTTCAGTTCCCCAGTCAATCACCGCACAAGGTTGTACCAAAGTCATCGTCTGGGTCAGATTCCCGGCCTTAATCGTTACAGAACCGGTGATTTCCTGAGCGGTCGTATGCAAATTCGCCACCGAAACAGTCACGATAGAATCATTGGTCCGGCTAGCTGTAAAATCGTCCGTTACGCTTTCTACAGTCCAACTATCCGTATAGGCTTTCACTTTAATATCACCATTTCCTCCCCAAAAACCAAGTTTTCCAGGCTGACATCACTTAACATAAGTCCGGATTCCTGACTAACCGTCACTTTTTTACCGACTGCTCTTTCTGTACCGTAATCGTCGCTGTCCGTAGCCCGCTGCCTCCCTATCGTTCGGGTCCACCCTGACGGCTATCGAATCGGTGCCCTGAATCAATTCCGGTTTACACCACGACTTATCCGAGCTAAAGGTCCAATCGTCAGTATTACATTCGACCACAAAACCCTCTTCGCCTCCTTTTAAGCCATAACTCAAATTCGTCTTCGTAACCGCTAGTGCTCCCGACCGCTGAGCAACCGTAAATATTTTATAAAGCTGATCCGATACCGATACCGTGATATGTCCGAAACGTTCTTCAGAGCCGGTATTTACTTCTGCTGTAAAATTCACGATCGAATCCTTTTCTACGGAACAGGTCACCCAATCGGCATCTTTATCGATACTCCATGCAACATCCGACCGCACGATAAACGAACCCGTAGCTCCTTTAGCACTGACTTCCAGGGTGTCGGCAGATAAACTGATCGTAGGTGCAGCCTGCATGACAGCCAGACTTTGTGTCCGGCTACCGGCCTGTATCTTTAATATAGCCGAACGTATTTCAGCCCCTGAATTATCCTGGGTTTTCAATATCAACAAAGTATCTTTTTTTCTCATAGGTAATCCAATCGTAATCGTATTCCGCCACCGCCCAGAAGTCGAAAGTCGTCGTAATCTTTACCGTATCCAGCCTTCCTGTTGCAGAACGGTTCAAACGGGACGGAGTCAGATACAAATCGGCACTTTGAGTGGTAAAACTACGTACCACCGAATGTACATCCGCAACAGAAGCATTTTCATATTTGGCATAAGCGACATAAGAATAAGTCGTAGCCGATTCCAATTCGGTCAAATCCAGATACATCACAGAATCGACCTTTTCTACTTTTTAAAACATCCCCATAAGATAACAAAGCACTCTTATCGGTCTGTACTCCATAACAGATTCCCACTTCACCGATACCGGCCGTCTCATTCAGGCGGATCCGTACCCGGGCAGATGTCGGCGTGATCGATTCTTCCAGCGGCCCGCCATTCACATGTACCGAGGATGTAGTCAACACATCGTCGTCATCGCTACAGGCTCCTAAAAAACGGCCAGCAGACCTACTAAAACGGAAAATATTTTATTCTTCATAAGATCAATACTTCGGTAAATTTTACCGATTTTAAAAATTAAACATTCGAACCGGTTTTTCCGGTTCAATACACCAACGAGTTCATTGAAATATTGTCAAAAACGAATCTTCAAGCAGTAAGATTTATGTGTGCTTTCCAATGTGATAATTTGCTGAGATTAAACAAGAAAAGTATTGCATAATTCGATGATTATTAGTAAATTAGAAGTATACAACCCCTTCTGATTATGGCTAAAAAAATCTCTTCTTATGCAATACCAATCCGAGTGCCAAGAGGCTCTCAAATCAGTAGCAAATATACACAAACCATTTGAAAAAGTCTTCATGGATGTAATGAAATTGTTTATGGCCATCCCCGACAGGATAAACTTTCTTCAATTGGGACGATATGGAGAATTCTCGGAGCAGACCTCCAGTATCGAAACAATTTCAAGAAAGACTCATTTGACTGGTTTTCATTTAATGAGCAACTTGTCAAAGAGCACCTGCATGGTACAAGAAAGGCAATTGCCATAGATCCGTCCTATATATCCAAGTCCGGAAAGAAAATCCCTTGGTTGGGATATTTCTGGTCAGGTTGTGCAGGAGAATACAAGCGAGGTCTTGAAATCATGGGAATCGGAGTCATCGATGTAGACAATCACGAATGCATGACTTTAGGCTCGGTTCAAAGTCCCGACACCAAAACCCTGAACAATATTGACAAGACTCTTGTCGATTGGTACGCAGGCTATCTGATAAACAGAAAAGAACAAATTCAACGTGTATCCAACATTGTTGTTGCAGACGCTTTCTTTTTTCCAAAAGCACATTCGTCACACCTATGTGTGATAACGGCTACAATGTTATCAGTCGTTTCAGGAATGATGCGGTTCTTTTTTATCCGACAACGGCAAAACATACTGGAAAGAAAGGCACGGCCAAAGCTATACGATGGTACAATAGATTTCTCCAGCCTTGACATCTCCAGATGTACGGAGCATAAAGTTGACAAGGGAAAGCTATATGGGCTGAAAGCCTGGTCCAAAGCCATGAGACGCATGATTAGCCTTGCCGTCTGGTACCCTGAGGAAAACAGTACTGACAAGTGGCAGCTGTACTTCTCGACAGACCAAAACCAATCGGCGATTGATGTCTTGGAATATTACAGGACACGATTCCAGTTGGAGTTCTGCTTCAGGGACAGCAAGCAGTATGCAGGAATCACAGACTGCCAGTCAACAGACTTCAGAAAACTGTCATTCCACTTTAATGCGTCACTTACGGCTATCAATCTGGCAAAAGCAGCTTGCAAAAGGATTGGAATACCTTATTCCATCTCATCATGCAAGTCGGTAATACACAATGCTTATATGCTTGAACGATTTATTTGCGTGTTCGGCATTCAACCGGACACAACATTAATTGACAAAATTTTTCAAAGAACTGATTCTATTTACTGCCAGAGCCGCTTAGGCTCAGCAAATTTTTAACGAACTATTGAAGATTCATCATTAAAGTTATACTTAGTTTTTCACCTCCGTATTGACAAATTTCACCCGATAAGGATATTCTTCATCATTGCCGACATCGTCGTCCCAAACATGAGGTTCATGCCGGGTCGGAGCTCCCGATACCACAAACCACAACTGTTTCAGCCCTCCACCGGGCACGGTAAAAGATACGGACGCTTGCGGAGCAGTCCCGGTTGCCTCCCCATATCCCCCGTATACAGGTGTCCAACTTCCTTGCACACCGACGAAAAACCGAACCTCCATCCTGCTTTGCTATCACCGACTGTCCGATAACGGCTGTCACCTGTAATCCCTTCGAATTCGGCAGTCACCGTCGTTCCTCCTTCCGGTACGCTCAACTGAAAAGCATTATAGCCGTAATCATGCGGTGTAAAAAGCGATATTTTGCTCCGTGCCGTGATTCTGCAGTCACCGTATCCGGATAGGAACGATAATATCCGTTCTCAGCGATCAGACGGGTCTTGTGGGTATACCAGGTTTGCCGGTCGGCCTCGCTTTGTCTATCGACGATACGCCGCAAATAACCGCCCAAAGGATAATCCCAGGTAATGTCATGACAAGCCGATTCCCACACTTCGGCATTGAATTGATCCTGTGAAAGACCTGCAATCCGTTTATAAGCCGTAATCGGATCTTCATGGCTTTCAGACTCCCGCCATACCCGTCCCAACATATCTTCCCCATGTTTCATCCGCCAATATTCCATCAGATAAAAAAAGCCTGGTAACGCAACCATTCATGCATAAATCCGCGGTGATGATTGGCCAGATAAATAGGTACATCACAATTCCACTCCGGGAAAAGCGCGATATTCTGCCACGCCATATGCTGGGCACACATCTCCCAAAAACTATTGCCATCCTGCGAAGTTCCGCTTTGCCCCTGACGGAAGCCGGCCTCTTTGTTCGGATCGTCACAATACACCTGATATTGGAACGAATGCCCGAACTCGTGGGCGATCGTCTGTCCCACCGGTTTCATCGTCGCCGGATTGACCCACAAAGCTCCGATCACATCATCGTATCCTCCGCCATATGCCGTCCACGTGGTCGTATAATGGACGATCACCATCATCCGGATCGAATCGACGTTCGAATTTCCCGGAGTGACAAAATTCAGGGAATCATGATACAATTTATAGAAACGCTCTCCTTTTTCGAGTAAATCGTCGAGATCGACAGTCATATCCACCCCATTCAAAGGCGGAGCACTTTTGGGATCGTCACCGAATCCTTTTTTCCCAGAATACCACAAAATTTTCGGAAGAAACCATCCGGTGATAACTGAGCCGACTGTTATCGTCATAAAAATCCATAGACCGCAAATCATCCTGGACCGGGAAAAACAGCTTCTTTCCACTGGGCAATACGGTGGCTTTTCCTTGTACCTCACTGTCGGTAAGCCGGCACTCGATCTCAAAGACTCCTTTCTGAGTCACAGACAAATTACAATCGAAAAAGAGATCTTTCCTGAAAGCGGTATTCGCTTTCTCAACCTTATATTGTACCGCGTTACCGGTAGATTGTGATACAACCGGATAAGAGGGAACGGGATAAGGAACGATCACCGCTTCGTCGGTATAGATAATTTCTGCCCAGGGATTAGCCGTTTCAAAATTATTTTTATTTGTCCGGGTCACCCAACGATCTTTCCAACTAATGCTCTGATTGCGTCTGTCTTTAACTTTCAGTATCAAATAACCATAATTTTTATTATAAGCACTGCCTAAAGCCCCGGCGAATTCCTGCAGCTCTTCCTCGCTCAGTTCTTTACTACTCACGTCGGCAGGAGCTTTTTATCGCTATCCGTCGTTCCCCAGGTTGCCGATACAGTGACAGCCTTAGCCGAATTGTCTTTCAACTGGATGCGACAAACGCCTTCTTTGATTTGGGTGACGCCTCCACTGCTAATCTCCAGATCAACCAGATAAACTGCCGCCGGAATATTTTTGGTACCGGCCCCATACAATATCAGTTTTCCAGTAGAAGCATCGACCGACAGTGTCGCCTTTTGAACCGGATTATATTTAGCCAGCACCGCTTCCATGGTCTTATCCGTATTCAGATCGACAGGCGAAGACCACCCGATGACCTCACAGCTCTCGAAAAAAAGCGGTTCACTTTCTTTGGTCGAAAAATTACGGACATCTTTGATCTTTACCGTGATATCCTCCCCGACTCCCTCCGGTAGTTTCAACGCTTCAGATTCATAATCTTCTCCTTTGAGCACGGAAAAGACCGAGGAACCGTATCCCACCTCATCCAGATCGATCCCTTTGATTTTTTCGTTACCGGAACACCGGAAGAGAAGCCTATCGCCAGGATAGCGATAAGCCTCCACCCCTGTTTTAATACTTTATATCCCATATTTATTCTACTGCTGAATAATAATAAGCATCCCAGTCTTCCGCACTACACCAATCTTCGTGGAATAAGAAACGCAATACCAGTTTTTTTTTTTTTTTGTAGTCGTAATACGACTCATCTTTCACTACACTATTGTCTCCCGGTTCGAGGAATTTCACCACCTCCACCCGGTAACATCCCGGAGCATAAGAAGCTTCCTCATAGTGTAATTTGAAACACAAGGGATAACGGAAATCCACAGCACCGGAAGCCGAAATAATGTAGTCGAAATCATAGGTTCCGAAATCGCTTCTCCTATCCCAATCTACCGTATATCCCTCTCCCGCCATATATTGTTCTTTAGAAAGAATAATGCTTCCGATGGTCCCTCTATCCCGGCTCCATACCACCATACTATCCAATTGCCAGGTGAACGATGAAAGATCGACCTCTTCTATCCTGAACCCTCCGGCTACAGTCATCATGACCGTTCCGCAATCCACCGTTATCGTTTCTCCCGGCATCCCTTCATCGGGCATCGTTGCAGAGACATAAGCCGTATCGTATCCGGTCATGGCTAGTCCCAACGTATAATCTCCCGGCCCCGGCACCTTCACAGTTGCAACACCATCTGCATCGGTCATATCGGCCCCGGTTTCCAGTCCCAAAATAGAAAACGCCTGTGATCGGCAGGAAAGTAGAATCGTCTAAAACGGTAAAATTGATCACATAGGACACCGTTTTGGGATTCAAAGCAATCTTTACCTCCACATTTTTCGTACTTCCTTCGCTTACTTCCCCGATAGCTACCGTCGTTGTATAATCCTGATAAGCTTCATGAGAAAATACCAGATTAGCGACAGCCCGCGGAGCCTGATCGAAGGTCAGCGTCGCTTTGCCATTGGCATCGGTCGTTTCCGAAATTTTCAAAGCAGTCTGCTTCAAAGTTACCTCCGCTATCGGTAAGTCCGTTTCTCCGTCGACCACCGTCAGATTCACAACGGCAGCTCCGGCAATGTATTCTTCATCGGTGATCTCGTCATTATCGTCATCCGTACAGGCCCCAAAAGCCAATGGCATCATCCATAACAAAATGCCAGATATTTAAATCTTTTCATACACTTCGGTTTTAATTATTTCTTTACCCTTTGAACAACACCGGTATCATCAGCTCCTTTTCAGCTGATAAGTAATTTCAAAAACTCCAGCTGAAACAACTTGGTCGTCAAAGCTGTAGCTGTTCATCCTGATAATATTAGATCAGCCAAAAAGACGTCATGCAATAGATCATCGAAAGGAGTCATAGGTTGATCACTGATCCCATATATGGTTGGGAAGTGAAAACCAAGTAGAAGATCATCAGTCAACTCAATTGAGTTGGACATCATCGAGTCATCGGCCTCCTGAGGAAGTAAACTCTGGTTTAACGGTGTAAAGAGAAATGATTATAGCTGCGACCGATTTCCTTCGTATCCCACGCAACAATTCATAAAAAAATCATTGACCTTCACCCGGCTTTCTGCTTTATAATAGAACCAGAAACCCCGCAAAGGAGGGATGTGCATGTCTCTGGCTGTTTCCATCGACCCCATCTTCTGGCTGCTGTGTGCCATCGGTTTTGTGGTGCTGGAAGCCATGACCTGGAATCTCGTCTCCATCTGGTTTGCCGTGGGCAGTGCCGCTGCCCTGCTCAGCTGCCTGCTGGTGCAGTCGTTCCGGGTGCAGGCGGCGGTATTTATCGCCGTCAGCGCCCTCTGCCTGCTGGCCTTTAAGCCTCTGGCCAAAAAGCTGCGCAAAGCCCCCACCGCCACCAACGGCGACCGCAACCTGGGCCGGGAAGCTACGGTGCTGACCCCCTGTGACGGCGGAGGCCACCGGCCGCGTCCGGCTGGACGGCGTGGACTGGAACGCCCGCTGCGTGACCCCCGGCGACACCCTGACCCCGGGCCAGAGCTGCCGGGTGGCCGAGATCCACAGCACCCTGCTCATCGTGGAACCCATCCTGACCGAATCCATCAACCACTGAAAAAAGGAGCGTCCCTATGCCTATCATGCTGTTCCTTATCCTCATCCTCATCTTTGTCATCCTGCTGGTGGTTGTCACCAATATCGTCATCGTGCCGCAGTCGATGGTCTACGTCATGCGAGCGTCTGGGCAGCTACTCCGCTACATGGACGGCCGGCCTCCACGTCAAGATCCCGTTCATTGAGCGGATCGCGCAAAAAGGTCAGCCTGAAAGAGCAGGTGGCAGACTTTCCCCCTCAGCCTGTCATCACCCGCGATAACGTTACCATGCAGATCGATACCGTGGTGTTCTTTCAGGTGATGGATGCCAAGCTCTACACCTACGGTGTCAACCAGCCCATCGCGGCCATCGAGAGCCTGTCCGCCACCACCCTGCGCAATATCATCGGCGAGATGGAGCTGGACCACACCCTGACCAGCCGTGACGCCATCAACAGCAAGATCACCGCCATCCTTGATGAAGCCACCGACAAGTGGGGCATCAAGGTCAACCGTGTTGAGGTCAAGAACATCATTCCGCCGCGCGAGATCCAGGAGGCCATGGAAAAGCAGATGAAGGCAGAGCGCGAGAAGCGCGCCGTCATCCTGAAAGCAGACGGCGAGAAGCAGGCCGCCATTACTGCCGCCGAGGGCGAAAAGGAATCCGCCATCCTCCGCGCCGACGCCGTCAAGCAGCAGCGCATCCTTGAGGCCGAGGGCGAGGCGCAGGCCATCCTCGCCGTGCAGAAGGCGCAGGCCGACGCCATCCGCCTGCTGAACGAGGCCATGCCCAACGACAAGGTGCTGGCCCTGCGCAGTCTGGAAGCGCTTGCCAAGGTCGCCAACGGCAAGGCCACCAAGATCATCATTCCGTCGGAGCTGCAAAATCTGGGCGGCGTTGTGCCCAGCATCAAAGGAGCTTCTGACCGACCCGAAAGAGGACTGATCCATGATCTACGATACCCTGAACAATCTCCCCAACTATCTGGGCCTGTGCAGCAGTCTGGACAGCGTCATCGAGTTCATCATGGCGCGGGATATCAACAACCTGCCCGCCGGGCGCACCCGCATCGATGGTGACAAGGCTGTGGTCACGGTGAGCACCGTGACCCCGCAGGCCAGCGACAAGGCCCCCTTTGTCCGGCACGACAACCACCTGACCCTTGAGACCGACCTTGAGGGCAGCGAGCTGTTTGAGGTGTCCCTGGGCGAATTCAGCCCCACCCGGCCCGCTGACGAAGCCGCTGATACCACCGTGGGCACCGCCGGCACCAGCATCGCCGGAATGCTCTGCGAGGGCCGCTTCGCCCTCTATCTGGCCGGGGAGCCCTACAAATCCGGCCTGAAAGCCCAGGGCTGCGGCAAGCTGAAAAAGGCCGTGTTCACCATGGAGCTGGACCCGGACGAGGAAGACGAGACCGAGGCCGAATAATTCCCGAAAGCACGAACTCCACGCAGCGTAGGTTGCGTGGAGCTTTTTTGTTGGGTTATACTTTGTAACAACAACCCCACCGCAATGACCGGGGGTTACTTCAGGAGGGCAACACATGAACACATACGTCACCGGCAGCACCATCCGGCAGCTGCGGGAAGCCAAACACATGACGCAGGCAGAGCTGGCCGAAAAGCTGGCCGTCAGCGCCAAGACCATCTCCAAATGGGAGACCGCCAAGGGTCTTCCCGATATCTCTCTGTTGGAGCCGCTGGCGGCGGCTCTGGGCGTCAGCGTGCTCGAACTGATGCAGGGCGAACCCGTCGTCAATCGGAACCGGGCAGCCAACCTGCTGCGGAGCAAGCTCTATGTCAGCCCTCTGTGCGGCAATGTGCTCCACGCCACCGGGCAGGCTGTCGTGAGCTGCTGCGGCATCACCCTGCCTGCGCTGGACATCGCCGAAGCCGAGGATGCCGACGAGCATCATCAGCTGACCGTGGAGCGGGTGGAGGACGAGCTCTTCGTCACCCTGCACCACCCCATGGAGCAAAACCATTACATCTCGTTTCTGGCTTACCTCACCGGCGATAAGCTGCAGCTGGTCAAGCTCTACCCCGAGGGGAGATGCCTCTGCCCGCTTCTCCCTGCGGGGCGCAGGTGTGCTTTACTTCTACTGCAACTGCCACGGCCTGATGAAGGCTCCGGATTTCCGCACCGCCACCCGGCGCACCTCACCCCAGAAGATCCACCTGCGGGAGCCGGATGAGGGCGACCGGGAACAGGTAATGGCCTACCGGGAAGAATTTCTGGCCATCGGCTCCCGGATGGACGGCACCTCGGCTCTGGACAAATATGCCGACTTCGATGCCTGGCTGGCCCAACTCCGCAAGCTGAAAGACCCGGCCACAACCCCCGCCGGTCTCGTGCCCGCCACGGAGTATCTGGCTCTGGATGAGCACGAGCATCTGGTGGGCATGACCAACCTGCGCCACCGGCTCAACGATTACCTGCTGACCTACGGCGGGCACATCGGGTACAGCGTCCGCCCCTCGGAGCGGCAGAACGGCTACGCCACCCAGATGCTTCGCCTGACGCTGGAAAAGGCAAAAAGAACGAGGGCATCGAAAAGGTGCGCATCTGCTGCGACCACTACAACGTCGCCTCCGCCAAGACCATCCGTGCCAACGGCGGCGTGCTGGAGGACGAGCAGTTCGATTCCTCCGATGGAACGCTGACACAGCGGTATTGGATACAGAATAAGTAAAAAAGAGGCTGTTGCCAAACTCCTTCCGTCATCGCTCACACGATGCCACCTCCCTCAATGAGGGAGGCTTTCACAGATTGCCATTACGTCAAGGCTCCCTCCAAGAGGGAGCTGGCGCGGCGAAGCCGTGACTGAGGGAGTTGTCGGCAGCAGCCTTTCTCTATTTCAGCCCAAATGGAACATATCGATCAGCACCACAGCGGCCAGGCCATAGCAGACCACCAGGCCATAGTAGACCACGACCGCCACCAGATCGTTGATCGTGGTGATCAGCGGGCCGGAAGCCACGGCGGGGTCGATGTGGATCTTATGGAACAGCATGGGGATGACCGTACCCACCAGGCTGGAGATCACCATGGAAACGATCAGTGACAGCCCGACGCAGCCGGACAGCAAAAAGGCCGAGGTCCAGACATAGCCCTTGAAAAAGTGGATGTAGCAGCCCAGAAAGCCCAAGGCCATCACGGCCAGAATGGCACCGTTCAAAAGACCCACGCGGGTCTCTTTCCAGAGCAGCTGCAATTTTTTTTGGAAAGAGTCAGGTTCTCGTCCACCAGCACGCGGATCGTGACGGCCAGCGACTGCGTACCGACGTTGCCGGCCATATCCAGCACCATGGACTGAAAGCAGATGACGATGGGCAGCACGGCCACCACCGACTCGAATGCGCCGACGACCGAGGAGACCAGCATCCCGAGGAACAGCAGCGCGATCAGCCACGGGAGACGCTTTTTCACGCTTTCAAATACGTTTTCGTTCAGATCCTCCTCGCCGGTCAGGCCGCCCAGTTTTGCGTAATCGTCGCCCATCTCGTCATCGACCAGCTCGACCACATCGGACGAGGTGATGATGCCCACCAGCTTGCCGGCATCGTTCAGCACCGGCAGGCTGCGCTCCGCGTAGTCCACGATGTGGTCGATACAATCGCTGATCTGTTCCCGGTCTGTGACATAGGGATAGGAGCGGACGATCAGGCTTTCCAGACTTTCCTCTGCCCGGGCAATGATGAGGTCTTTCAGGTCGATGGCGCCGTAGAAGTGCTCGTTTTCATCCACCACATACAGGGTGGAGATGTTGTCGTTTTCTCCGGCCTGTTTTACCAGCTCGCTCATCGCCTGCCGGATGGTCATATCGTTTTTGATGGAGATGTAGTTGGTTGTCATCCTGCTGCCGATCTCGTCCTCGTCATAGGAGAGCAGCATCTTCACATCTTCCACCGAGTCCTTGTCCAGCTTGTTGACGATCTCGTTTTTATCGGTATCGTCAAGATCCTCCAGTGCGTCCACCGCATCGTCCGAGTTCCATGTTGGAAATGACCTTGGCGGCCTCGTGGCTGGGCAGCTCCTTCAGGTACGGCTCGGCATCGTCCAGATAGGTAAAGATCTCGGCAACGGTATCCACACCCAGAATGGAATAGAGCGACTGGCGTTCGGCGGGGGTCAGCACCTCCAACGCATCCGCCAGATCTTTTTCATGGTAATCAGACAGTTTTTCAGCCAGTTCCGCCTTGGGCAGACCGCTGTGAATGATGCTCAGAATTTCCTGTACATAATTTTTTCTTCTGCATGGTTTGGTCCCTCCGTTTCCCGTTTCCGGGCATAAAAAATACACCGCATCGGTCTGGTTACAACTCCTGCGGTGTACAAAGGGCATGCAGTTCAGGATGCGGCTAACACGTTTGCACGGCCCGCATCGCAGGAGAAGCGTGTTTTGGGTGATCCGTATGGTCGCTGTTCATACGGGAAGCTTCTCCTCCGTTCTGAAAAATTTGCTTTTCGGCCACTGTTATCATATACTACGCCGGGCTGGATTTTTGCAACCCATTTTGCAAAGTTTTACTGTTTTCTTTCCGGCATTTCCACGCCTGTTTTTCCTCCCTGGCTTTAATGCCAAAGGAGTATACTGAACATAGCAAAGAGTGCATGACCATGGTAGCAACCATCCATAATGAGTTTGAATTCCCCTGATTTGTGGACACCCACGGCGCAGAGGCCGTCAGCTCAACGCGGCGGGTGAAGAGATGCTCTGGCAGGCTGACCCGGCCATCTGGAAGCGCCATGCCCCCATCCTTTTCCCTGACCGGCAAGCTGACCGGCGGGGCCTTTACCCATAAGGGCAAGACCTACCCCGGCGGTCAGCACGGCTTTTGCCCGGGACGTGGAGCACACCCTGCTCTGCGCCGAGGGCGACACCATCCGGCTGGAGCTGCGCTCGGATGAAAAGAGCAAGGCAGAGCGCTTCCCGTTTGATTTTGTTCTGACCAGTACCTTCCGGCTGGAGGGCAGGACGGTGCACCACACCCTGACCGTCACCAACCCCGCCGATGCCGCCGAGGAGCTGCAGTTCGGCATCGGCTACCACCCGGCGTTCCACGTGCCGTTTGACAATAGCCACACCGTCGAGGACTACGAGTTCCGCTTCGACCAGCCCGAGAGCCCCATGATTCTGGACGCCTCCCCCAACGGCCTGCTGAGCGGCAGGTGCTATTACCAGTGGAAGAACGCCAGCGCCATCCAGTTGACGGACGACCTGTTTGCCAACGACAGCTTCTGCATGGCGGGCCTGCGTACCAGGATCGCTGGGCATCTACGAGAAGGACACGGGCCGCAGCGTGGTCTGCAATGTCGCCGGTTACCCCTTATACTTTCTCATCTGGAGTGCTCCCCGCCAAACCCGTGCGGTATGTCTGCATTGGAGCCCTGGCACGCCCCTGCCCGGGGCCGAGACCGACCCGCAGGAGTGGAGCGAAAACGTGCCGCCACCGCCTGCCTGGCCCCCCGGCCAGCAGTGGGAAACGACCCTTTCCACGACATTTGACCGTTAAACATAAAAAATCCTCCGGCAGCTGCCGGAGGATTTTTTGCATGCATGAAAGATGTTACAGGGCCTTGATGGCGTTCTTGATGCGCTCGGCGGCCACTTTGGTCTTCTCGGCATCGCCGAATGCAGTCAGGCGGAAATAGCCCTCGCCGCACTCACCAAAGCCGACACCCGGAGTACCCACAACGCCGCAGGTGTTGAGCAGCCAGTCGAA
>VOFJ01002643.1_pt1 | contig 16643 bp, 27 predicted proteins | sample 5384081 | NCBI WGS metagenome assembly VOFJ01 (sample SAMN12384729, study PRJNA508395) | human gut metagenome | isolation source: healthy gut I | host: Homo sapiens
GTTCTACCAATGATAGTCATCAAAGCTTATCATGATTTACTGTGTCAAAGAACTTTTTCCAAAGTCCAATCTACAATCCAGTCATTACCATCATTCATCATATCCAAGAGCTGTTAGGATTGCTTGCTGTGCACATCTATTCGGTCTGAATCCATAACTATGGTCATGGAACTGTTCCTCATAGATTGGTGTTAAGACCTGTGTGCAATGGCTTGTTGTATGAATCTGTCTGTTACTGTTGGTACTCCCAGGTTTCTGACACCACCGTCTGGCTTTGGTATCTCCACTCTTCGTACTGGCTGAGGTTTATATTTTCTCGCCCTCAACTGTTCCTTGATGATTTCGCCGTTCTTTACAAGGTGTTCTTTAAGTTCTGTGTATTTCATTCCGTCCCACCCTCTGCACCTTTATTTCGTACGACTTGCAGATATGCTCTGTTGAGATTATCGCTGGATAGTATCTGCTTCATTAGACTACTTGTGTCCATGCGTTCTTTCCTTTTTTTCCGTCTCGCTTGATTTGACCACCCTTTTCCCGATTGGTTACGGCAGATGTTGTCATTTCTGCAATACGAGACATACTCAAACTTATTGATTGTTCGCCCCTTCGCTCCATCTCCATTACAGAGACTTCTTCGCTGTCGGTAAGGGACAAACCTTACGGTTATTCCTCCCCAAAGAACGGAACGTGCGACTTTCACCGCATTCCGCTCACGTATCTATAACGCATAATATCCCATTTGCGCGGCTCGATTGAATTCATAGCTCTTTTTTTCGGTTCAGACGGTACCTTTTTGCTCGGCATTCAAAGTATTCCCTGTCAAGAAATGGATTCTTGTTTAAAGATATTTGCCCTTTTCGCACAATTGGCATATCCATCATCAGAAATAGGATGTTTTTGTCCGACATAAATGTCCACTTTCTGCCTTTATGCTCTTTCCAGTATTTGTTAACTATCCAGTGCTTGTTTTTGTTTGGGTGTCTGCGTTTGGACCATCTCCACAACATTTCCATATGCGATGATCCAACGTATGAAAGCACTTCTTAGCACATGATGAGTGATGATAATTTGCCCATCCTACTGTCACCTCATTTATTTTCTTTATGAGTATTTCCTGTGTGGCTGTCTGGTTTTTCTTTTTATTATTTCACTGATTTTTCTCGTAATTTTCTTCATAGATTTATGTGACGGCTTGATAATCAGTTTTCCTTTAAATTTACGAAAGTTCCAACCCAGAAAGTCGAATCCATCATTAATGTGAGTAATGACCGTTTTCTCTTCTGACAGTCTCAGTCCTCTTTCTTCAAGAAATCTTTCTATCATTGGTTTGATTTCTTTCAGTGTTTTTTTGTCAGATGCTGTAACGATAAAATCGTCAGCAAATCTCACCACATGTACTTTATGCGCATTGTACTTCACACTAAATGTCCTTTTAACTTTGCTTTCTCCAGTATACATCCAGTATCATGGGTTCTAATCCATCAAGTACCATGTTTGCATAAGTTGGCGAGATAACTCCTCCCTGTGGAGAGCCTTCTATAGTCGGATATAACTTTCCCTTTTCTACATATCCACAACGCATGAACTCTTTCATAATTCTTTTTGTTTCCGGGAATGTTATCCATCATCCACCGATGGCTGATTTTATCAAAGCAGCTTTTTATATCCCCTTCCAGAATCCATTGTGGAGAATCCTTTCTGCTAAGTACACTAAACGCATACTCACGTGCATCTTCAGGACTTCTGTATTTCCGAAATCCAAAGGAGATCCTGTCGGCAGTTGTTTCTGCCACTGGTTCCAGCGCAAGAAGTTGTAATGCCTGCATAGCCCGGTCTCTCATAGTAGGTATTCCCCAAAGGACGCTTTTTCTTTCTTGCCAAACTTTTCGATATGTACCCTTTTTCAATGGTTTTGCATGATATGTCTGGCAGTCCAGGCTCCTTACTGCGTTTACTTTTTTTCTTTATCAGATTTCCAAATTTCTCCATCTATACCTGGCGTTTTTCTTTCCTCTGTTGCTAACCACTCGTTTAACAGCCAGAGCCTTCGCGTAAAATGAATTAGTTATTAAATACTGTAATCTCTTAACCAATCTCAGCTTTTGTTCTAATGTTGCCTTTACAATTCGAATCTGTAGCCTGTTAACTTGTTCTTCTGCTTTCTTCCAATCTATCTGGTTCCATTGAAGTTTCATGTCTGTATTGTCCTCACAAATGTGCCATTGAACTTGATACATTCACAGTTTCCAGTTTCTTCATGTAATTGATACGCGTTGGAAGTCTGCTTCCTTTCGGACAGGGCAAATCTTGAACCCTTATTTCATGCATTACACATGAACTTTCGCTTTTTCCAACATCCTCTGCCTTCTGTGCATTGTGCTTTTTCTTACGATTAGCCTACCTTTTCCCAGGAGCACATAAGGTTTACCTTTGTTTCGTCATTTAAATAATCTTGATATGTTTAGGTTCTGCCTATAGACCGGGAGTTCTCTGTCCGTTTGGCATGATACCATAGTAATTATCATGTCCCTGACTCCGTACTATTTTAGTCAAGGTGTATCAACCACTTTCACCTTTTTACACGAGTGACGACCACTTACGACAGTTCACATACGTTAACCTTGCATATCTTTTTCCTTGCAATAGGACAGATGTGGTTTCTGTCTTTCTCACGTTGTCCCGCTGCTCCGCACCTTTCATTACTTACTGGGCACTATGCGGTAGAAATACTACAAACGGATGTAGTAGTGAATTTATCACAATTTAAATGACGACTTGCAAGTCGCACACTATGGGCTCGGCTGACTTCTCACAGTTCGTTGTTACTAGTCTAATGAAACCTCTGTGAGACCTCCACGCTTAAGGTGCACGCTCTTTCCTCTCATATATCCGCCACATTTACTCGGTTCCTACAAACGGCAACTTTACGGCTTTGTCTTATTTAGCAGACTTACCAAGCGGAACCTAGCCTCATATGTGATTTCTGTCCGTCGGACCAAGAGTTTGCTTACAGCTTCCTTCAGATTCTACCTTACGATAGACACCCTTGCTGTTCAGCTATACACTTCCTTGTCGCCTAGGCGTGTTCGGGACTTTCACCCGTTAGAGCGCGCCCATGGCGCGCAAACTAAAAAATACCCTGCCAGCTTTCACCAGCAGGGTTGATTAGAATTTTACTTGTAAAGGTCTTCCAGCGTTATCAGCCGAACTTCACCTCGCTCTTGTGCCTGAAGAAGCCCATCCGTAAATCCGGCTTTGGAAAAGATATAGTAGTGATAGTTGTTGCCCTTTCCAAAAACTGAGGCATAATCCCGAATCAAATCGAGTTCATCCACACCGATTTTCTCATTCCGGTATTTGCATGAACCGATGATATAGTCTTTGCCCTCAACAGGAGTTCCGACGATATCAATCTGTATCTGCTTTTTTTCTTCTTCGGGTCTGTCCCCCACCACTGGCCAATTTCACTCAGCTCAATAGGAAGGCTATCCGAATAATAAAGCAAATAATCCTGACACATCTTCTCAAAAATCAAACCCATGTAATCCGGAAGATACTGTTTTACTGCGTGTGGGTAGGTCTTTGCAATTCTGCCAGAGTCAATGGCACTCATATTGATTGGCACAAACCGATACCAGAAACGGAAGAAGTTATCAGCCAGCAGATAGATGGTTTTCTTACCCGGTTTTTCTGTAATCGGTGTTTCTTTCTTCGCAATGCCAAGGTCGATCAGCGTTTTCAGGTACTTCGATACGACCGAGTTTTCCTCGCCGACCTTCATCTTGATATCGTTCATTCGGGAAGCACCTTCTGCAATCGCTTTGATGATTGCATTATAAATGGCTGGCTCCCGAAGTTCCTGCTTCAGTCAGATTGCCCGGTTCCTCATACAGATAGCTGGAGCGGTCAAAGAAATTATCCAGCAGAGCTTCATCCACACTATCCCGCACATCCAGCTTATTAATATAGTGGGGAACTCCCCCCGTGATTCCATAAATCAGGGGAATTATCTTCTGCTGACAGATTTGGGTGGAACACAGCGGTTTCTTTATAGTCTAGCGGCTCAATCTTAAACTGGCCAGTACGTCTGCCATACAACGGACTTTCCTTTCCAAGCACCTGACTCTCCATGAAGCTCATAGAGGAGCCGCAAAGAATCAGGTACATCTTGGACTCTGTCCATTTGTGGTCGATGATGTGCTGCAGCATCGCTGAAATAGCTGGTTTTGCTTTTTGCAAGATAAGGATACTCATCAATGACAAAGACAATCCTCTTTTCCTTTGAAAGTGCTGTCAGCTCATCCAAAGCTGCATCATAGGACCTGAACTCCGGTGCAGACTCCATATCCGGCCGCTCAAAACTCATAATCGACTTTGAGAGAGCTTCCAGATTTTCCTTTCCTGTCGTGTTCAATGCAGAAAAAGAAAATGGTAGGCTTATCTTTGCAGAACTCGTTGATCAGTGCCGTTTACCAACACGCCGTCTGCCGTAGATGACAATGCACTCAAACTTATCACCTGCATACCGTTTATTCAGTTTCCGCAGCTCATCCTCACGGCAATAGAATTGACTCATCTGCTCACCTCCAATAATTATACTCGTGAGTTAGTAACTCGTAAGTTACTTCTTTACGAGTATAATAAATCAGATAGTCTGCAAAGTCAAGTAAAATAACGATAAGTACATATGTTGCCTTCCATCCTGACCACGATGTCGGCCCCTCTGGTTCTTTTGGGATTTCGGCGCTCACTAGCTATCCCTGTTACCTTGCTGTCTACGCTTAGCCTGCAGCGTTGCCGCGGCAGACTCAACACTCGCTTCAAATGCTGTGGTTAGCAGCTTATTTGATGGGGCTTCCACCCACCGGACTATATACCCTTTGCTGGACGCACGGGCAGGCCCCAATGTGGCAAACGTACTGCTCCACTGCTTTCAAATACGCCCGCTTCATTCATAGTGATGATACACATCATCATCTGTCGTATAGAAATCACGACCGTCCTGTAGTATAGACAACATCACCGTTTTCCAGATAAAAACATCAGAACCGCGGCCGGTGATACGAACGCTTTTGCCATCACTGTCACTCAGATATTCCGGCTCCGAGGAAGATGTACTGGAAAGTTCATCGAAGAGTGCACCAAAGCTAAGTGGATCTGTTTCTTTCTCCTCTTCATACGAGGGAATGGGTGTGAGCAAAGCGTCAAAAATCTCCACAATATCTTCGCGCAAAGAACCAGAGTCTTGAGGTTCTTCGAATTTATCAATCCCAAGCCAAAGACGAACTACAATCCAGATCAGGCAAAAAACACCGACACCGATGATAAAAATTCCACCGCGTGTGCTGAGCATAAAAGCATTGGCTGCGCTGTCGCCGGCGGAACTCGTATTCAGAATCGTAGCAAGCCATTCTGGCTGAAATCCGAAATGAAAATAAGCCACCGTCAGACCGCCCCAGATGAAAAAGAAAAATGGTATGAATATGTACATTATAATCGCCTCCTGTCTCATATTTTTTCATATTTTTAATGAAGCGCAAAACGATCAAACTTTCCATCTGACACTGCTAAATCAATGTCACTCGTACGCTTAAAATCACCTCTTGCCTTGATCCGAAGAGAAGAATTTTTTACATCATATTTTTTTTTGCAAAATCAGTAATTTCCTTTATCACCTGTCGGCGTATCCCTGTATTTTCTATTCCACCGGATTCATCGTACAATGCCAACTCATTTCCTGTTTTAATCCCATTATAGCATCATAGTATATAGTTGTCATGTAGTTAAAAACTACATCCTTTCTTCCCCTTTTTTAGTAATCTTTAATGGAGTCTGACCCCAATGTGTATTCCTCCGCCGCTTTCAACTGATTTCGCCGCTCTGACATACCTGAAAATTAAAGCAAAATTGTTACTGTTCCTTTATATGAACTCCGCACTAATTTTTTGTACTTCGTTTAATTGCATTACTTTCATCCGCTCTAATTCGCATTCGTCAATAGTATCAGGGGTAAAAATCCTGATTTTTACATTTCCAGTGTCCGTATTGTTCTTAATTGTGATATCATATAATTTTATTTTTTACAAACGATTTTTCTTTCATAATTTCTCCGAAAATAATTTTATACAAGGATGATTTATTTGCTGACTTGTGATATACTTAAAGTAATGTGTGGACTGGGGAATTTAGTATAATGTACGTTTGTATTCTAATAAAGTATGAAAATAAAAGAGAAGATCTGTATGCGTTAATAACGCACGCAGGGTTTGATATAGGGGATAGGGATTACCCCATATCTAATAGAGAAACTACCGGTAAAGGCATGGAAATGTCTTACATTGCCACTAATAATCCACGCATATTTGTGCTGAAGTTTAAGATATAGTGTTTTTAGGTGAAGCTGATCACGCATGCCAAATTAGCATAAAAAAGTAAGAATTCTAATTATTTTTATGGATTTTAACACAAATGATCTGTCTTGGTAAAATACAGACTATTAATTAAACCAAAAAGAAAGGGTGAAGATATGGCAGAGCTTCAATATAAATTGATGACATCTGCGGTTAATAACTTTGATTGTGGGAATTCTGCGATTAATGAGTATGTTGAAAATTCCTATTTTGCCACACTGCTGCAACAGTGTTATGCATATGAAATTGAATATAAGTCACTCGTAGTGGGATACTATATGATAACCTTTCGGGATGTCGCTTTTTTATGATTGTATTTCAGAAATATCTGATTATCAAATTGATGATTTTGGAGAATTTCTTCCCAGTTTGTATATAAATTATCTGGCAATAGGAACAAAATATCAAAAGAATAAAATTGGGACAAAAACATTAGAAAAAAATTATTAATGAAGCACGGCAATGGACTGATTTTTTACCAATTCGTTTTATTACCCTGAATGCAGTACCTGAAAAAAGTGGACTGGTACAAAAAAATTGGATTTAAAGAGATGGGCAAGAATATTGATGCGGTAAATACATACATGTATATTGACCTTATTAAGGACAGTCAGTATGTGAAAAATTATTTTGAACAACAGACCGCTGACTTATTAGGGTATTGAAAGGAGAATATTATGCGCAATACTGTTATGACAGGTCCCATTATTTTATCTAAGGAAGATTCTTCACGACTTCGACAGAATATTCTTCATCCGACCGTTGAGTATCTTCAAGAACAAAGAGCGTTATTTTGAAGAAATAGCTTCCAGTATGATTATCCACAAAGAAGGTTCTAATACAAGAGTAGAATTTAAAGATCTGGATCTTTCTAATCTTGATTTAATGATTGAAAAAGAAAAAAGAATGCGGCACCAGTACAGTAAGGCGCTGGTGCTGTCTACCTTCTCCACACCCTCACGGGTACTGATGTAGTTCATGTAATTGGCAAGATGTGAAGGTGGGGCATTCTTTAAGTAGTTGCATCGTAATATTATTTTAGGCATTTATCCTCCTTGCTAAATTCTTTATTGATAGAATTGGGAACTACTGTGTCAACTAAGTCATCATACGTAACTATTTCCACATCCGTATAATCTGATTTAATTTCTATCCATTCATCGCATTCAAAATCATTTCTTCGTCCTACAACCAAATATCTTTTGGGTTTATATACTTTAAATCCATATTTCTTCTCAAACCACCTTCTGTTATTAGGATCTTCAAAATAACTTCTATATACTCTTGTCTGTGCGATGTATGAATTAATCTCTGCACTGAATTGTTCACGGTTATTTCGTCCAACTACAGTATTTCTTTTTTAACTTTTGGTAATTTGAACTCTACAATATCCGCATATCCATTTGCTCTAACAACAAAAAAAAAATCTGGTATAATTTCGTCTTTTTCCTCACTCTGCCACTCGCACTTAACTTGGGAATGTACTCCGGTTCCCATAAATCCCATATTAAGAATAAAGTGATTTTCTTGCTGTGCTAAAAAATGAGGTAATAGTTGGCTCCGAATTCTCAGAGTTACCAAACAACTCGGATAAACCTATTAATTTTAGGCAGCTTATCATATTTAAAATCTGCGGGTTCCGGATACTGATAAAAGAGGTCAGCTTGCCATAATCTGTCATATACTTCCAAACTAAAACCAATCTCATCCAGTTCTCCTTCTTCTGGCTCATTATAATGACAAGGGATAAAATCAATCCACTTTATAATTCTGGTTTTTAAATCATCATCTTTTTGCATCAAAAAACATGCCATTAATTAGTCTAACAAATTGTCCCTCTACAATATCAAATCCCTGTGAATTGAAACTTACCATACTATTTTGAGCAGCAAAGTTCCATTTTAAGTCAATCAGCTTATCTAATCCTGCATTTGTCGGAACCATTAAATCTTCATATATATCAGAGTATAATGGAAATGTAATCCCGCTAGTTCCATCAAAAAGTAAAGCCAATTATCTTTTCAATAACTTGCTTTGAAGTCAAATCTTCTTTTGTGAAATCACGGACAACAATCATTCTTTCAGATTTTTTCCACAATATTTTTTACATATGGATTACCACAATACTCTATGGCAATAAATGTCTTACTAAAATAAACAGCCATACTTTCAGGATTGAGAATAAAGCAATTCACATCCTTATAATCGATATTGTTATCTTTAATATATTTATACATTCTTCCCCAATAAACTTGAGAGATTGCTGTCAATACTTCTGAAACCAATTTTCCATAACACCCTATACTATTATCAAGCATATTTACCTCCGCAGTATTTCGAATTAATATATCCTATTTTACCACAGTATTAAAGGAATTTCATTATACCTCCAACTCCTTTTCCATTCTTTTTTTGCTATTTTCATAAAGTAATCCCTGTCCTCAATAAAATGCATATCTCCAACCGCATCGCAATCATTCAAGACATGTAAAACACTTGTAACCTGAGCATTGCTGTTCTGATTATTTACCAATGCTTTTTACTACCTTCACAAACTTTTTCCTTATCATTCTTATATGTAGCCAGCATCATCTCCAAGTCTTCTATGGTCATGATATAACATCTGCTGTCATCAACAAATATCTCTGGTATCGAAGAACATCACTATTTGCGTATTCGTCATACTCTCATACAGCAAAAAAAATTTTAATAACCGGCTTTTGTCCCTGATATTCCTTTTCAGACATTTTAAGTTGTTCATGTGCTTCTAAAATATTTCTTTTTGTAAAATGTATCAATCTGTTGAACATCTGGTGCCTGTTGCTTTGCCTTTATTCCAAGCAGTCCTGATTTCAATTCAAACAAGAATACCGCATCCTCAAATTCTACAAAGAAATCCGCACTCTTTTTGTCTTGTTCTGGGATTTTGTGCCACATATCTTCTGTCAGGTAAATCTCAGCCAGTTCCATAAAATATTCTTCGAACATTCTGCCAAAAGCATTAATGAACCCGGTTCCCTTACCATTCTTATAATAATAATCTCGAATTAACCAATATAAACCATCTGCAAAGAGCATCTGTACCAAATACATACTGACCATAATCGGCTCTTTGTTCTTTTTGAGTAATCACAAAAGGTTTGCTATAAAACAATTGTTTCTGTATTGGAGACTTCCTTACATCATCATATGTAACAGAATAATAATTAATAATTTTCTCCAAATTCTCTTTAGTGAGTATGCTGTTTGCCCCGTGCTTATATAAATCATCCTCTGCCCCTAACGGATCGGGACGCTCACTGCATAACCACAACAAATAAAAGTACATTGGTCATAAACTCGTCTGCACTCATACCAAACAATTCTTCTGTAATTTCATTTATATCTACAATCTCATCCCTGCTAATTTTACTTGAGCCAAGCAAAATATGATAATTTCGGCTAAAGCTCTGGTATGTCCATGCTAAATTCTGATACTTAAACTGTTCATATGTCATGCCCATCATAAACTTAAATATATCAGGCAATTTTGCATCTTTGATATATTCGCTATTGGAATGCTCATTCTCATATCCTCTATACAAATTTACCACCGTACCAGCCTTTTCTCTTGTCATAATTTCTTTTCTGTAATCATTTGCACTGACTATAGAGACATACGCCATATATTTTGAATATCCCATGCTGACAACATTACCTGCACTTGCCGATGTATAAATCCATGTAAGATAGCATTCAATGGAAATGTAATACTACACTTTAATTCATCTTCTGACTTATTTTGCTGATTCTTATATAGTTCGATTGATATTTCTGAGAAAAAATAGATAAAATCTCTTGTCGAATAATTCTTAATAAAACTCACAAAATCTTTCAATTAGTATCCACCTTTCCTATGCATCTTTTTTCCACCACTTCATACTTTTTAGTAATAGTTTTCCTCTGCCTCTCCAAAGAATACAGACGCTATGTACTTAACAATATAATTAAAAAAGAATATTGCTGTTTCCTCAAAAAATACAAATAGAAAAACCCCTATTCCTTGTATAGCATATATTTCACCGATGATAGACAAAATAACTGCTTCTGCGCATAAAAAAAGATTATTTCAAACAAATCTGTGTTTCTTTTTCTTTACAAATCCAAAACTTATATGCCATAACAGCCATTCCACTTGTTACTATTGCACCAAAAATAGTTCCACCTATTTCTTGGAATGAGAGCATTGTTAATAAAACACTTTTTAAAATCAGTAATATGCTTTCTGTACTTCCTCCAGTGTCTTCACAACTTTCTGCCAAACCATATACAATGTAGACAAAAGTCAAGATAAAAACCATCACTCCCGTATTACTATCTAATTCATAGGAATTCAAGCCCGACCACAATATTGTTAGTCCGAAAATAATTCCGATATCTCTTAAGATTACTTTGACTCGCATTTCTGAATCCCATATTTTGTATTTCAATAATCCAAATCGAAATGCAAATCCTAGTCCTGCTGGTATCCAGTACCATGATACACTCCAAATCCATTCCCATCCGCGCATTATTATCTGATTAAGTAATTCTTCAATTGCACTCATCCGATCACTCCTATCCTATGTTGCCGAAAGAGGGTCTGGCCCCAGATATCTTACTAAATATCCCGCCTTATAATGCGAAGTCTGCGATGCAATCATCTATCATGGCATGCATCGTGTAGTTTTTTTACTCGGAAGTCTTTTAGTACTTTTTTTAACTCTTTTTCTATCCGCATCGGAAAAACAGCTGACATGCCACGATGCATTTCTTTTTCTCTGGTCATGCCCGTAGTCAACATAATCCATATAATCCAATATGGAATGACAGCCTTCTGGAATTGGAACACCATATTGTTTTGACAATTCGTTCAACACATTTTGAGTTCTTCCTGCCTGCTCAAGCCAAAATCTCTGCATTACAGCATCTTTCGCATCTCTTTCCGAATATGGCAATGTGTCTTTATCTTCATTTGCAAAGATGTCTTCTACACTTGGAAGCATACGCCTTCTGTGGTGCGTAGCATACTGAAAATTTCGCACCATAAAAAATCCAAGAAGCACTGCTCACCGCCATCTTTCTCAAAAGATTGCAAAAGGCCTAGATTGATGTGTCCTACAGCAGACAATTTTTCATAATTGCATCCACATTGCATATTCCGCAAGAACTGCGCATCCGTTCCAGAGGAACGGAGCGCCATTCTGCTTTAAACTGAGCAAAGCTCAGCACGTTTATTAGTTACCATTATTTACTCTGCGATCCCTGCCAGGAAATTCAAGACGATATGCCTTTTGGATGTCATTCGGCTTAAGCAGGCATCCGCATAGGTGGAATCCCCAAAAAAGTTGATACCATCCGGATACTGGAATCTGAGAGATTATAATAGTTGCCTTGCGGCAGTCTCTGGACTCGATGATTTCAAATAAATCGCGGCATTTCTCGATGTCCAGATCCATTAAGCCGAAATCATCTATCACCATGAGATCATAAGCTGCCATTTCATTCGAATACTCAAAGTAAGTACCTTCCCTGCCTGGCATGATCTGATTCCTTTAAGAGTGTGTTCGCACGTATGTATTTAACAGTACGGTTCTGATGCATTGCTGTGATACATAAGGGCGCAGGCGATGTGCGTTTTCCCAGCACCGGCCCCTCCGGTCATCAGCAGGTTATTCGGCTCATCGATCCAATCAGACTTGGCCAGAAGTTCTATGACGTGTGTATTCAGCTGACGTTCTGGATCATAGATTGAACTGTCAAGATCAGCTGCAGGATATTTCAGGGTCGCTTTCTTCATGAGACGTTTAAACTTTTTACTCTCACGCTGATCCCACTCCTGATTTACAATAGCAGCAAAGCGGACTTCAAATGGTTCGAGACCTGTGTTTGGTTCCAGCAGCTGCTTTTCAAATGCTTCAGCCATACCGGACATGCGAAGTTTATACAGCCGATCCATGAGTATGTTCTTGTTCCTTTGTGAGTTTATCGTTATAAAGATAATCTTTTAATCTGTATGCCATAGTACGTCACCCTTTACCTTATAGTAGTCCTTTCCTCTGATATTTTCATGGTTGGGCAGTGTTCCTGGGTAAACGGTAGAATACGAGTACCTTGACAAATAGCAGACCGCTTTTTGCGGTCTGTTTATTTTCCGCTGGCTTTTTTGCGGCTTTCTAATGTTTTCGGGCAACATATCTGACCATGGCAGAAGTTCTGCAAGAAAATCTGTGTTTTTTGTCATCTACATGTTTAGGAATCTCCGTAAGCAGATATTCGAAATAATCGAAAGGTTTCAGGTTATTCGCCTTTGCAGTTTCTGCGATACTGTAGATGATCGCTGAACTATTGGCTCCATTGACCGTATCGATCATCTCCCAGTTTTTTCTTCCCTATACAGAATCCACGGATCGCACGTTCGCTGGCATTGTTGTCTATTGGAACATCCCCATCTTCCAGAAAGACTTTCAGGTAGCTTTCCTGGTTCAGTGCATATGTAAATGCTTCCCGTATTTTACCGTTCTTTGGAATCTTAGGTTCATTCTGTTTCAGGTACGCGAAGAAAGCATCCACCAGTGGTTTTACCACAAGCTGACGCTGCATGAGCCTGTCTTCCGTAGAAAAAATCAGACAGTTTTCCCTCTTCCCGGTAAATGGCCTGTATCTGTTTCATGATCAGATGCAGGATTGATTCCTTTCGGTGTGCTTTTGGTATCACTTCCAGTGCATCGTTAAACCTGCGCCTGCAGTGAACCCAGCAGCCTGCAATCTTCAGATCCTCACGCTCCTTTTCCAATGTATGATATACCTGGTACCCATCCGTAACACAGATCCCGGTGTAATCCCTCAGGAATTCCCGGGGATGGGATGCATTACGCGTTTTCTGGTATTCATAAAGGATGATCTGACGATCCCGGTACATAAAGCCGGACCGGTACACCCACATGTAACTCTGGCTACTGGCAGGACGCCCGTCCTTATTTACAAGTACAGGAGTCTCATCTGCCTGTATCACATGATAATCATACAGAAGTTTATGCAGATAATCATACATGGTTCCCAGATATTCTTCCCCAAGACGGATCATCCAGTTCGCCATGTTCTGTCTGGTAATGGCAAGCCCGTACCTTTCGAATTCTTTTTTTCAAGACGGTAGAGAGGTACCGCATTTACATACTTACCATTTATGACTGCCGCAGCAAGGGACGGGGATACAAGGCTTCCATGAAGCAGATTTCTGGGATGGGGTGCCTTTATCATGTGTTCATCCAGTTTACTGGAATAAACGCCGATATGATGTTCCTCTATCACGACACTGGCCGGAATGAACTGATAACATCGGGAAATGGCATCCGGAAGCTGTTTCCATCCGTTTTCACCAAACTCAGCCGTCAGTTCTTCCTCTTTCAGATAGTGATCAATACGTTTTACTGTCAGCCCTGCTATATCAGCCGCTTTTTTTCCCTGGCTGTTTTTTCTTTTTGGGTGCTTTCAATTCCAGGTCATCAGGTTCCGGTGCATCCAGGTCGCAGACTGCCTCTGCTTCATTAAAGAATACGATAGTCCCGTCTCCACTTCCATGAAACGTATCTGTTCAGAATCCGCCATTTTTTCGCTGGATCTGCCAAAACGGTTCTTCTGGAAAAAGGACCATCTGTTCCATCATCAGCTGCATCCTGTCTGTTTACAGAAGGTGTTTACAGAAGAGACCTACGGCTTTGTGGCGGTCCCCTTGTTTGAGATCCTGTTGCAGAGGCCGCTGAGACTATGTGCGCCAGCTTCCGGCAGCGAGCCTCCAACGCAAAAATCCGCAAGACTGGCCCATACCTTCGGACCTGGAATGTCTATTGACGATGGACGGGTGCAGGCCGATTTTTCACGAAAATATTGTAAACTTAATGAAGATATTGTACTGGCGAGAAAGGAACCACCGTCGGGGCCTATCACTTTATGTCGGCGACACGTTCACTGCGCTGTTTTATATATTCTTCTTAACTCTGATGACATGGTCTATAATATTTCCAGCGAGGATTCCTGTGTCACGCCACAGGATCTTGCTCAGGCGCTGTGGGGCGCGTTCCCGGAACGGGGAGTTCTGGCTTTGGTATTCGATATTCCGGAACTTTAGGAAGCTACAGGCTGTGCGCCATTTACTTTGGGGATCTACCGAGAAGCTGCGTACTCTGGGAGTGAAGCCGCATTATTCTACCCAGGAAGGATTGAAGAGAACGATGAATTTTGGAAGAATAGGAAAGCGGCATAATTGTTTTAGTTGAATATTGGGAGGAGCAAATGGCTACGCAAACTCAATTAAAGAAAAAAATATACCGAAAAATGGAAGCAACCAGGAATAATCCAAAGGTAACATGCTTAATAAATTTTGCTGCTCACCAACTTAAGGACTCTGAAGGGGACCAGGTAATTGAAGCTTGTGATATTGGACTGATAAAGCTGTCATGAGAAAATCTAAATATAGAGAAATCGAGGCTACTCAAAATAGTCGGGCAGCAGCTATTGTTTCTCAAAAATGTCTGTTGACGAAGATGCTGCGCTGCTAAAGCCAGCAGAGGGACCTGGTCGCGTCTGATTTAGTTATTTTTTGGTGGAGCACTAATGTTTAACGCTATCCAACATCATCAGGATTTTTATGTGAAAGAACGGCGGTTACATTAGAACTTTGCTGAAAAACATGGTGCTTGTCTTTCACAATTGGGTTGAGGATATGATGAAGACAATGAAAAGTGTCAGAGATTGAAAAAAACTTTAAATTTTGATTGTTAGCCAACAGATCACGACTGAGGCTAAACTTTTAGATCGTTGCAGAAATTTAAAGGCCAACGAAACATGATTATAGATAAAGTTTCAGGTCCGGCTTCCATCATTTCACTTCAAAAGTTTTTGAAAGATTTACACTTCTAGAAAATCAAGCGAAAGCAGAGGTTGGAGATTTTGTTTTGCGAACAAAATAAGTTTAAGGATAACAAAGTTAACTTCTCTAAGAAGATGCGGCAGATTTATGGAAAAATCTGATTCTTAGAGGCTGAACAAGAATGGCTATGATTATGAATTGCTGACAAGCGGACATTTTGGCGATGAGGGCTTTTAGATCGACTGATAAGGAAATATAATTTGAAAAGAAACCAAATGTGTATTTAATAGCAATTCTCCAAACTCTGATAGGAAAGATATGTCCTTATGACGCTGTAATTTCCACTCAGCTTAATAGTATCTCGTTGCTGAATGTTCCATCTGTGGGTATTGTGTGGAACTCAAAGGTTGGAGAGCATTTTTTATAATAGCATAGGATATGGGGATCAATTATTAACGTAAAGGATATAGATCCGAGATAAGGCAGAAGGGATAGAGGCAGGTCAGACTATTTCCGGTGTATATGGTCTGCGTTTTTATGGCATTCAGAGGACTTTCTTTGTGTTCAAAAAACAAGGAATTACAGCTCCATATGCGGTATGAAGGAGACTTGCTAGAAACATTCCAATATGGAATTGCTTAAGTCAGAGGCAGGAAGAAAACTGGAAGAAAATTTAGAAGAATCTATGGGAAGTACAGCCAACATTTTTGAAAAAATACAAAATAGAAAGCGGATTAAAAGAATTAAAACGAGGAGTTGAGATATTGAAGAGCAATGACAGCAGTATATATGGAGAACTTTAGTTTTTGTAATAGAAATATGGATAGGAAAACATGGGGATACAGAGAATAGTTAAAACAGTTTTTAGAAGCGTTTCGTGGAAAAAAGAAAAACAAAAGAATTCTAAACCTGAAGGGTATACGAGACCCTCTATTGACGAAGATAGAGATTCTGATAACGTAGGGGATCGGGTACGGCGGGAACACAGCTGTTGATAAAATCGTCCAGCTGGTCGTCCGGAATGATGATCATTTCCCTGCGCAGCTCACGGGCCAATCGCGTCCGTGCGTGATGTTTTCCTCGCGGCACCATCTTCTTGAACCAGTTGCGGATCTTGCTTTTGGCTCGCTTTGGTGCGCGATGATCTTGAGCCAGTCACGGCTGGGCCCTTGTCTGCCAGGCCAGGATGACCCCACTCGATGATCTCACCTGTGGAAACGATATGGATGGCACCATGCGGTTGTTCACCTTGCAGCCCACCATGCGGTTGCCCACCGCCGAATGGATGGCATAGGGCAAAATCGATGCAGGTGGCACCGGTGGGCAGGAACACTGTACGTAACTTT
>VOFJ01003066.1_pt1 | contig 16611 bp, 27 predicted proteins | sample 5384081 | NCBI WGS metagenome assembly VOFJ01 (sample SAMN12384729, study PRJNA508395) | human gut metagenome | isolation source: healthy gut I | host: Homo sapiens
AAAGCATTTTTCCAGTATACACAGAAGATTATTACGATAATGATATGACTTCAGAAGCAGAATTGGTTGCCCCTGAATGGAAGGTCTACTTTGATGGAGATTTCTGGGGACATCGAGGTAAAGACCGTGCCGGAAAAGAGATCAAGCTGGATAAACAATTCGATTGGGCTGGATATCATTGGGTAATTCCGGCTGCTTATTCATGTAGCAAAGGACTTGTCGTTGATTTTTGTATGCGAGTTGATTCAGAAAGCATCCGTGACTTCATGAAAAAATGGAATCTGGACTGGGAAAATGACTCATGTGAAAATTTTACCCGTGAGCAACAGATGCAGATGGAATGGGAAAACCCACTTTGTTTTAACTTCAGACCTTGCTTGAAGTTAAACGAGAAAATATTACAGACAACCCATGGCTGCGCTGTGAGCTTTAATCCTTGTCTGCCAGATGGCGTTATCAATGAGTTGGAAGCAAAATGGGCAATCGACCATTATGGGCTGGATAGTACTTATGGCTGGGTCATATGCAGAGACGTATTTCCTTGGGGAACCAAGCATCACCCTGAAATCAATAAACTTTTTCTTACAATGGAGCAGCAACCAGGACAAGTTCCAGGCTCACATTTCAAAGTTCACGCACCCGGAGATTCATTTATGTTTTCCCATCCTGTTAGCGGAATAACCCATACACTGACCGCGCAGGAAATAGAACAGCAGACAGTTCCTCAAAATAGTTTTGGTTCTGATCGCTGGATTTATCCGACACATTATATTGCCATGAGTTATACACTTACCCCTGAACCGATGGAGAACATTTCGGTTTTTGACTGTGATGAAGGCGATAGACCGATAGAAGTTACACCAGACGATCATTCGTTCCGTCCAGTTGGCAGTAGTTCCTGTTTTGTTGTTGGTGTTATTGGTGGTGCAGATGGTCCGACAGCAGTTATATATGGAACAAATTCACAAGAAAAACTTCATGCTGCTTGTTCTGCTCTGCACTTTGAACCGGTTGGTGATGATGTCGAGTGGCGTATCGTGTTCAATGTTACGCAGTTTGACAAAGAAACATTCCCAATTATCTAAAAATACCCTTAGAACTCTAAGGGCGCACTTCTATACTCTCCTATCGGGAGTATCGTGCGTCCTGCGGAGCTTCATTCTCCGTCAGCAGAAGAAAACTGCTTGACCGAGAATGTTGCGTCACTTCGTTCCGTCAAGGTGGCTACACCCCTTGCGCCGCTAAAGCGGCTATCCCTGTGGACTTGCCGTCCGCAAACAGCATAAAAATGCTGTTCGCCGCCAGCAAGTTTGAAAAACTGAATACCGAAAAACTGACCGTTGACTGGTCGCACTATGCGAAAAGTTGACGGTCTTTTTATGCCCAGCTTGTGCTAGGTGGAGAGATTGAGCATTATCTCTTGCTCGGCTGTGACCACGGCAGACTGGAAGATTGATCTTTAATTAAAATACCCGAAGCAAAACAACAACCCTCTACTTGCAGTCGTTGCAGATAGAGGGTTATTGTTTTGATTTGATAATTAGTATTCTTTCAGGTTCAAATGAGAAATACTTGCTTGATACTCAAGAAAACGAATCGTCCGATGTTCGATATCAAAATCACTTACTCCTCTTGCGATGGTAAGTTCCCACTGGAGTTTAGCACAATTAGAAACCATATAACCTGTTTCCTGTTCAAAAACCACATATATGTATGAATCTGAATCTGGAATATTGTAATATGGCGCATTTTGATCGGTATTTCGCAAATGATACAAACGAAACTTCAATTGGGTAGAATCAGTTATAGCTCCATTATTGAGAAGACAATTTAGTGCATTGTAGTTCAACATCTTGGCAAAAGCATCTGAAAAAAAAATCCGTCAATTTCACTTCTTCTATATCTGCTTTTTTGTTTAGCCATTCTTGAAGTTCGCCAACACTAAGAACATTATGATTAGAAGCCATCGTTATTTAACCCAAACCATTCCAGAAAATTCGATGCTTGACTGCCATGTCGCTTTGGTTAAGTTATAGGCTTGTAAGCTAGAAGACTTTGACAATGACTTTGTTTATATCGCTGCTCAGTTTGAAATCACCAATTTTAACACTTCCGGTCATTCCGCAGTCGCGGGACGTGTCACAAAAATGTCTTCCCGTACCAAAAGTCGCATACGGTTTTTTCATCACCCAACATACTAGTAGTTTTTACCGTTATTTGCTTATACCGGAATGAACTATATACAGCGTTTCCATCCCACTCGATATATAGTTCGCAGTCTTCACTACTTCCGCTTCGAACAACGGCTGCAGAGATAACGGCATTTCCATTTGCATGAGTGGAAACATCCGACTTCAACTGATTAAGATGCCGTTCATACGCTTCCGCACTATCAAAGTATAGCGTAGGAATTTCAACTGTGGAATTTTCTGCTGTTCTACTATCAAATGCAGCTGATGCCGCCAAAGCAGTAGAGATAGCCAGAACAATGGCCATAAGTGCCGATAAGAATTTCTTCATATTGATTTCTCCTTTTAATTTTTTAAACATATTTGAAACTTTGTAATAAAATCTCATTACCATGCATCGAGGAACATACCAACGATAAGCATTAACATTCCCAGAATAACTCGTGCGCCAAAAGAGCACCATCTGCTTCATTTTTGTCGGTACTTTTAATTGCTTTCACTAAAAAACCGGGGAACATTGCGCCCAAAATTGCCATTAAAACAACTAAAACGTAGTGCATGACTTTTCCTTTCTATGATATAAGTCAAACCGTTCCAGCGGTCTGATACCCTTGGCCGTTATATTTAAACGTTGCATTGCCTCTTGCAATAATTGTTGTCTTTTTTTTGAGGAGTAAAGTTTATCGACATTCCAACTTGTTTCCACTGAAGCGCAACATCAGCGGAAAACGTTACGCTTACAGTTGAATGTGCATATGCAACGAAAATCTGAATTGTTTCCATATTTGAAGAATTCGATTGAGTACCCACGCCAACGGTTCCACTTATATGTTTTCCATAGGTAGATGTGTTCTGGTGATTGATAATAACAGGAGTTCCAACAACACCCCCCACTTTGGCTTGTGTCCATATCCACACTACTGCTCAATCCAGCACTGTTTCCCGTGCTTGCGTAACAGTAGGATACTTCGCCTACAGCACTAGCCGTTTTCGTTGCAAGTTGATGTGAACTAGAGTCAGCTGCTATCCAACCGATGCCAAAACTATCAATGCCTACGTAGATAGGTCTCTCCGACCATTTTATATCATATGCAATTGTTACCTTCTGCCGACTACCACTTCCTGCAAGACCATAAAGGAACTTGACTGTTGCACTGGATCTTGCAATACCGGTTCTTTCATTTGGCGCATCTCCAACTTTTACATTCTTATATGTTGTATGCTCATTGTCAAATGAGGACTGTTGCCCCGGCTGTATAATGGAGCATCGAACGGTATATCCCTCACCGCTTTCTTTTTGACGAGTAAACATGTAAAAAGTTTTCTGCTCGCTTTCAAATTTCTGCACACGATCGTCTTTCAAAGCCGTTCGGCACATAATGGTCGCTGTATCCATCCGGGAGCCACTCCAGCGGTTCGCCATCCACCTGATAAGTCAGCTGCATCTCAATGGGCAGAAATTTTTTTTGAATCATCGTATAGACTGCCCTGCGGAAATCAGCGCTGACCGCAAGAGCACCAACCGTCAGCATTACGAGTGTCAATGCCGCAATTAGTACTCGTTTCAACACTGGGTGGTGCTTTTTCTTCTTTAAGGCCTCTGTCATTCGTTCGTCCCATTGGGACGTATCTGGGTAGATTTCCTCAAACTGCTTTGGCGTTGGAAGCGAATCCAGTTCTCTTGCATCTGCACGGAAGTGCCATCATCAAAGCCGCATCAAATGAAATGTCTGTCCGCTCACTCATGGCTGTTCATCTCCTTCCATAATAGTTTTCGTCCTCGAAAGAGCCGTGTTCGTACCACTTCATCCGTTAATCCCAGCGATTTTGCAATCTCACGGTTTGTATATCCCATTGCCAAAAGGCGTAGCGGATCACGGTACATCGGTTTCATTTGGCCAATCAGTTCTGTTAGACGTTCAATGTTATCGGTGCTAACTGCTGCATCATCCGGCACCGGAGCGGCATCTGGTTCGTTTGGGACATCTTCCAGCAATTCTTCTCGTTGTTTGCGAAGCATATCATATGCACGGCTTCTACTACAACTAACGAGATAAGCAGCGAGTTCGTGACAGTTTTCTCGATGAATTTTAGAAAAATTTTTTGCAACGTACAAAAAATACCTCTTGTAGCACATCCTCTGCCAGATACGAATCATCCATGATTTTGTAAGCGGTATGGTAGACCAGCCGCTTGTAGGTATTATATACATCTATAAATTGTTCTTCATTGCTTTGATCGTCAAGAACAGCTAAGTACAGGGAAAGCAACACAATCACCTCTAACGGATTCGCATGGAATGGGATGTAGTGTACCACGAACCAATAAAAATGTCGAATGCTATCCCTCAAAAATAGCAGAAGTTTTTTTAAGTTACTTGTGAATTATGTCAAGAGGGCTGGCACCGTCCAGCCCCTCTGTCTTTTGCCAAAGTTTTGGAAATGTTTTCTTGCACTCTGCCGAAAGTAGCGGATTTTCAAATTTTCTTGTTGACACGGCACGAATTTTATGGTAATCTATCCCAACAATTTAATATAACATATTTACTTAGAGTTCCAGCTCGGCTCCCGAAGGAGCCGGAGCAAGTTTTTGACTTTCTTATCGCTACATAACGAACCCGAATCAAGGCCATCCCTGAAGGGATGGTCAGGTTCAGGTTGTTGTGTGGCGATTTTTTATTGCCAAATCCAGCACCGCACCTTGAAAAAACCGCATGACCGTCTGCATGGGATACCCGGCGATGACCCCGCAAGGGAGAGCCGGAAAACGCCGCCGGAAGGGGGCAGGAAATCCATGCAGGGAGAACGGCACACCCAATATCAATTGGTCAAAATGGCCAGTTGATCTGGTGAATGACGCTTTGTGTCATTCACCCAAGAAAAACCTTATGTGTTACGGCTTACCTCATGTGGACAAATTGTCTACATGAGGTAAATTGGCCGCAGCTTGAATCAATGTAGACAATTTGTCCACATTGACTCCGTTCGTGTTACGTTTGACCTCGACTCGACATTTTGTCAAGCCACGGTGAAATCTGGTAAGTGCTGATTTCCGGTACTTACCAGATTACTGTAACACGATCGTTCTGTGGTGGGTTACGAAAACCGTAACTCACCACTTGGAAGTGGTAAATGGACAAAATGTCCACTTACCACCCAGCCATAACGCACAGATTTTAGTTGGTGATCATTTTGATCACCAACCAGACAATCGTAACGCTTTATTATGTAAAAGTGATGGTTACCATTTTGGTAATCACCATATACCCGTAACATTTGGGGCAAATAATGCTTTTCATTATCCACCACACACCCGTAACAGCCAAAGGAGGATGCCTATGACAACAGAACAATGGGAACGTGAAAATCAGGACACCCTGATGGAATATTTCATTGATGGCGACCCCAGTGTGCGCAGAATCCAATGTGAATACTGCCGCAAGGTCATCTACACCCAGACCCGGAACCGCAAGTATTGCAGCTTCCAAACCTGCGGTCACAAGATGCTGAATCTGCGGAAAAGCCTTAAAAAGCGCGTTGAGCGAGGAAAGTATACCTGCGCTTGCTGCTGGGGAGCAGTTCTTACCGATTCGGGCAGATGCCAGATATTGCAGCAATGCCTGTCGGCAGAAAGACTACCGCCAGCGCAAAGCGAATGCTGCTTCTATCCTGTAAAGTGGTGCTTCCCATTTTGGGAAGTACCACTTTACCGTAACGCCTAATCGCTCACTCCCAAATCCCCAAAGTGGGAATTGGGGCTGTCATCTGAAATCAAATTATCAAAATGGTAACTTGATTTCATCAACCCCGTGGCAGAGCCACCGGAGTTCTCATTTTGATAACTTCGGTTTTACCTGTAACACGTCACTCCCACTCGTAAAAATCAGGTGGTCAAGATGACCACCTGATTCCACCTGTAACGCTGCAAGGCCTATTGAAAATCAGGTGCCGCCACCCGGCACTTGATTCTACCCGTAACAGAATCAGTTGGTCATTTTGGCCAACTGAAAAAGCCGGACAAGTTGGTGGACAGGGATTCGCAAATCTTTGACCGCCAGCTTGCCAAAATCAACGGGCCAAAATGGCCCGTTGAAGGGAGTCAAGGGGGGAACGCCTTGCCCAGTGATATGATGCTGTGCGTCATATCCTGCTGGGTATTATCTGGCGCAAAATGGCGGCAGATCCAGCAGCTTCGCTGCTGCGCTTTCCCCGCCAAGCTGTTGAAACGGAGGGATGTCTATCTGAAATTAACGCGACACAACGGACGAGCCGGAACCCACGGCACCTATAACCCAAAACACAATGACCGCAGTTTCAACCTTGCCAACAGTGACCACATCGACCCGGAACGAGCCAAGGGCAACATCTACTGGGACTGCTTTCACGGTTTCCGTTCGGCTCTTGACCCACAAGACCCGGACGATCTGGCGGTAACCTTCTCGGATGTGGAACGGCAGTTCTACGAAACCCACTACACGGCCTTTGTTGAAAGTCAGAACGAACGCAACGCCAAGATCCGGCACACAGAGCGCAACCGCTCCATTCCCGACCTGTTGTCCAGCCGCAAGACCTGCCCAGAAGAAACCATCTATCAGCTCGGAACGTTGGATGAACACGCTTCGGCAGAGGACTTGCTGAGCGTCGTCACAGAGTTCATCGAGGAGTTCAAGGCAAAGTTTGGTGAACACGTTCATGTGTTGGACTGGGCGCTGCATTTGGACGAAAGCACACCCCCCCACATCCACGAGCGTCATGTGTTCGACTGTGAGAACAAATACGGTGAGGTGGCACCCCAGCAGGAAAAGACGTTGGAAGCGTTGGGCTTTGAGTTGCCCGACCCGGATAAGCCCCTCAGCCGCCGAAACAACCGCAAGATCACTTTCGATGCCGCCTGTCGAAAGATGCTATTCGAGATCGCCAAGCGGCATGGGCTGGAATTGGAGGAAGAAGCGGAGTACGGCAACCGCAAGTATTTGGAAAAGCAGGACTTCATCCTTGCAAAGCAGAAGGAGCAGCTTGCCGCCCAGCAGAACAAGCTGGACAAGCTGACCCTGAAAGTTTCGGACATGGAAACACTGATCGACGAGGTATCGGCTGCGGCTTACGACAAGGCGGTGGAGGTCGTGACGGACGTGGTGCGCACCGAGACCCGGAAAGAAGGATATGCGGATGATCGAGGACACGAAGAAGTGGTTGCTGTCCCCTGAACGCAATGCTCCGCAGGCCACGAGAGAGTACGCCGCTCACCGTTTGGACACCGTGCTGGACAAGTTCCTCAAGACCATGCAGACCACTGCTACTCGCTTGCAGGAAAAAGCTCCCGAGACCGGATGTCCGGCAGAAAGGCAGGGATCAGGTCAAGGAGAAAGCACGGGATTCCGTTCTGCAACTGTTGAGCCGTTTGCAGGCAGAACAGGCGCAGCGGAATCCATCTGCACCGCCTACCGCCGAGAAGTCAAAAAGTCGTTTTCAATAATAGTACGAGGTGATGTTTATTGAGCAAAGAAGTCAATCACGAAGAACGCACTCCCAGAACCGTTGAAGATGTGAAGGAGATGCTGACCAAGCACTCCAACGGAGAAATCCAGCGAACGATCCAAAACTGCATCACGATTTTGCAGAACGACCATGTGCTGGCCGATGCCATCCGGCTGAACCTGTTGAGTGAGCGCATCGACATCGTAAAGCCTGTGGGCTGGCCCCGCTCCGGCAAGACACTGAGCGACACTGACATGAAGTATATCCTGCGTAGGATGGAGAAATACGGCATTTCCAGCGAAAAGAAAAATCGAATCGGCCATCCGCATCGTTGCCAACGAGAACCGCTATCATCCCATCCGGGACTATCTGAACGGCCTGAAATGGGATGGAACAGAGCGGATAGCCCACGTCCTGCACCATTTTCTCGGTGCTGCGGAGGACGATTACACTTGCGAAGCCATGAAGATATTCCTGCTGGGAGCCATTAAGCGCGTGTTCCAGCCGGGATGCAAATTTGAAACCATGCTCTGTCTGGTGGGCGGGCAAGGGTGCGGGTCGCCAGTGGCGACCTCAAAATGCTGCAGGCATTTTGAAGCACCGACCGAGCCGACAGGCGAGACCCAGGAAAGTCCACCTTCTTCCGACTGCTGGCCGTTAAGGACGAGTGGTTCTCGGATGACCTGCGGCGGCTGGACGACGACAACGTGTACCGCAAGCTGCAAGGTCACTGGATCATTGAAATGTCGGAGATGATTGCCACCGCCAATGCCAAGAGTATCGAGGAGATCAAGAGTTTTCTCAGCAAACAGAAGGAAACCTATAAAATCCCACTACTACGAAACCCATCCTGCCGACCGTCTGCGCCAGTGCGTCTTTGCTGGCACGACCAATCGGCAGGATTTTTTGCCCCGTGACCGCACAGGCAACCGCCGCTTTATTCCAATCCCGGTGGACGCGGAACTGGCCGAAGTTCACATTCTGGACAACGAGGAAGAATCCCGTGCCTATATCGACCAGCTTTGGGCGGAAGCTATGACCATCTACAACAGCGGCAACTACAAGCTGGCATTCAGCCCTGCCATGCAGGAAACCCTGCAGGCCCACCAGCAGGACTTCATGCAGGAGGATGCACAGGCTGGCATGATCTACGCCTTTCTGGAGGACTACACGGGTGTGTTCCAAACAGCTTTATGCGGAAGCACTGGGCAACACCAATATCCCGGCAGAGTGGGAGACCCGCGCTATCTGCGAGATCATGAATACGGGAATTTCGCGCGGCGATATCAAAGGCTGGCAGGCGCACAAGACCGCCAAGCGTTACCCGAAGTACGGGGTTCAGAAAGGCTGGGAGCGCGTAACCAGCCCCGAAACCGGGGCTGAAGATTTCTCCGAAATAACGGATGCGGAAGCCAAGCAGCTGGGCTTTCCCTTCTGACGAGCAGCGGTTACACGTCTGGTTACAGATTCGGTTACACCTCAGTTACGGCGGAAAAGCCGTATGGCTGCTGCGTTTTCCTCTTTCTGTAACCATGTAACCTTTAAAAAGAGAAGAAAAAGTATAAAGCTCACCGGATGCTCTGTGCGCAGAAAAAGAGAGTTTTTCCTGCCCGGTTACAGGCGTTCGGTTACAAGGATATGGAGGTCTGCCTATGAGCAATACGCCTGCGCACACCACGAAGCAGCAGACGAAGAAGAAATTTATTGTTTCCCGTGAGTTTTCTGGAAATCAGTCCATGCGGGAAGCCTTTGAACAGCTTATTGAGCGTCAGTCACACTCCCATTTTGAGGAGTGGCTGGAAAAGAAAGCAGGATAAGTTCAATTTGACCGTTGAAAAGGCTCGCAGGGACATGGTATTATAATGGTGTCGTGTCCCTGCTCATAGAATAGGAGAAAAAACTATGAGCAGAAAGAAACAGAATATCCAGAAAATCACTGCCCTCTATTGCCGCCTTTCTTTGGAAGATGGGCGCGAAAATGAGAGCATGAGCATCAGCAACCAGAAGTTGATGCTGAAGGACTTTGCGGAAAAGAACGGAATGTTCCGCTACGAATACTATGTGGACGATGGCTACACCGGGCGCAATTTCAATCGTCCGGCGTTCCAGCGGATGATTGCCGACATCGAAGCCGGGAAAATCGACTGTGTTATCACGAAAGACCTTTCCCGGCTTGGCCGCAACTATATCGAAGCTGGCAGTTATATCGAGATTTTCTTTCCGAAACATCATATTCGATATATTGCTATCACGGATGGTGTGGACAGTCTGACCCGGCAGGAAATGGACATTACCCCGTTCAAGAACATCCTGAACGACATGTACAGCCGTGACATTTCCAAGAAAGTTCTGGCTGGCATCATGACCCGTTACCGGCAGGGCAAGTTCTGCGGCGGCACTCCTCCCTATGGTTTGATGCGCGACCCGAAAGACAAAGGGCATCTTATCATCGACCCGGATGCAGCACCCGTTATCCGCAAAATCTACGACTACGCCCTTGATGGGATGGGCAATATGAGAATTGCCAAGAAGCTGCTGGAAGAGAAAATCCCCATTACCCGTGTGAAAGCAAATACGGCTCTGGATGCCAACTACTACACATGGGGTACGGCAAGAATCGGCCACATTCTCCGCAATCCGTTTTACAAGGGCGCACATCTCGTGTGCAGGACGCACCAAACGGGCATCCGTTCCGGTTCGTTCAAATTCATTCCCCGTGAAGATTGGGAAGTTATTGAAAACTGCCATGAAGCCATCGTTTCCCCGGAAGAATGGGCGAAGGTGCAAGAACTGATCGACCGCCGTCCAACTATTATGACGGGCAATGACTGCCCATACTACAACATCTTCCACGGTATCATTTACTGTGCCACCTGTGGGAAATCCATGCAGGCACGGTATGAAAAAGTCGGCAGAAAAGATATTGACCGAACCACCAAGAAGAAACGCGAACCCATTGACAAAGCATTTTTTACCTGTCAGACCTATAACCGAATCGGCTGCAAGGTATGTTCCAGCCACAAAATCGAAGCCCGTGACCTGCATGAACTGGTTCTGAACGACATTCAGGAATTGGCGGCACAGGCTATGAAAGATTCGGATGCCTTTTATCAGCGGCTGAGCCGCCGCATGGAAAACCAGTATCGCACCGATACTTCTGAGGTTCGGGCAGAGATTCGCCGTTTGGAAGAGCGGAATCAGGAAATTGACGATGTGTTTCTGAATCTTTACACGGACAAGAGCAAAGGCATCATCTCGGAACAGCGTTTTCTGAAACTGACAGATGCTATGGAACAGGAGCAGAACAGCAACAAGACGCGTTTAAGCGAACTGAATCTTCTTCTGCACCAGTCGGATGAACAGGAAAGCGATGTCCATGCCTTTATTGAGGAAATCCGCAAATATGCCGCCATCAAGGAGTTGGACGAAGTTGTGCTGAACCGTCTTATCAAGAAAATCATGATCGGTGAGGTTCAGAAGGTCGATGGGCAGAAAATTCAGGAAGTCAAAATCATCTACAATTTTGTTGGAGAAATTTCCGCCTAACCAAAAATTGAAAATTCGCACGATATAGCATTGATTATAGTGACCCTTCTCGTTTTTTGACGGGAAGGGTCTTTTTCTTTTGCGAATTCATCACTTGACTTTACGGCAGGGAATTATTGAGCCGGGACGAGCTGGCGGTTCTGGATGGCAGCAAGTGTATTTTGCAGTTGCGTGGTGTCAGACCGTTTCTTTCTGACAAGTACGATCTGACCCAGCACCCCAACTACAAGCTCACCTCGGACTATGACCCCAAGAACGCTTTGGACATTGAGAAGTTCGTGAACCGAAAAAAAAAATCCACCCCGGTGATGAGTTCATCGTGGTGGACGCTGATTCGCTCCCGTCTGCCTGACCCGGTAAGCGGTTATTTTTATCATTGGTCTGATAAGTACACAAGAAAATCAACTTTGCTGCGGCTATGCGGCATAAAATGATAGGATTTCAGGTGTGTACAAATGACCAAAAACGCTTTATAATAAAGGAGAAAAGACTATGGAATTCTTCAACAGTGCTATCGAAGTTCTTCAGACTCTGGTTGTCGCTCTGGGTGCTGGCCTCGGCGTTTGGGGTGCCATCAACCTGCTGGAAGGGTATGGCAATGATAATCCCGGCGCGAAGTCGCAGGGTATGAAGCAGCTCATGGCTGGCGGCGGCGTTGCGCTGGTCGGCATCACCCTGATTCCCCTGCTGAGCGGCCTGTTCGGTTAAGAACAGCGGGCGGCGGTTGCCGCCCGGTACATATTATAATAAGAAGCACCATAGTCACCATCTTATCTATAAAAGGTTGAAGCAGATGAGCGAGATTTTACTGTATCACGGTAGCAAAGAGGAAGTTGTCTATCCCGAAATCCGTATCACACGGTATACAAAAAAGACTTTTCATGGGGATTCTATTGCACGAATAACTATCAGCAAGCCTACCGCTGGGCAGACCGCCGCTCCGCAGATGGTATTGTGAACATTTACCGCTATGTAGAGAATCCTGAGCTGAAGATTCTGCGCTTCCCGGAAATGTCAGATGAATGGCTGGACTTTATTGCAAAATGCCGTGCAGGAGAAATGCACCCCTATGATATTGTAGAGGGGCCGATGGCCGATGATACGATTTGGGATTATGTCAACGGCTTTACTTCCGGTCAAATCAGCCGCGAAGCATTTTGGGCATTGGCAAAATTCAAACACCCGACACACCAGATTAGTTTTCACACTGCCAATGCTCTGCGCTGCCTAACATTCGAAAGGAGTGAACACATTCATGACGGAAAAACAGATGAATGATATTTTTTTTATGTATGCAGCCTGATCGAATACATTGCCCGCAAGACAAAGAACCATCGGCAGGATGTGATACGCTGCTTCTCCAAAAGGATATTGAACACCAGCTCTATGCTGCTGAGGTAAACCACTGCTTATCCTTTGAACAGGTGTCGGAAGAACTGATTGATTGGTTCAACATTCCGAACGGTAATTTTGATACCGTAGCCGAGTGCCGCTACGAAGTTCCTTCTGCAACTTCCATCGGAATGCTGTATCAGGGATTGGTGCTGTCCACCATGAAGAACGATGATGCCGCACAGACGATTATCGATGTTTTCTCCTCGTTCATCACCGATGAAATTTCGGACTTCAATTCCAATGTCTATTATACCAACCCTGATTATCTGCGCTGCTCTTATCTGGAGGGCAAGATGCTCGCTTAACTGAATTTTTACTATGCCGATTGCCGAAAAGCAGTCGGCTTTTTTGTTTCCATAACACGATTTTTCGTCACAACAGCCCCCTGCGGTTTGCAGTTTTTGAATGTTGTCTGCAAAAATCGTGCTTTTTAGTTTATGCGAGACCTTAACTTATTAAATCAGGCGTGGCCGAATGCTGTTTTCGGTCTTCGTCCACGCCTGTTCTTTTTTTTACTTATTCCATATATCTACATTTTCGTCCTACATAGGAGGTTTTATGAACGAGAACGACCGTACCACCTTAGAGCAAGCGATCTACGAGGAAATGGAACTGACCCCGGAAATGATCCGGTCCATCCGCACGCTCTGCGGTGTCTGCCTTTGTAGTTTTGTAGAATCCAAGGCGTTCAAAATCGCCATTGTTCCCAGCGCAGACCGGAGCATGGACACTTGCACAGTCTGCCAGACCCGGCGCGGTCATGACTACGTTGTAATGAACCGCTGAACAAGCACACCGCCCACCGCCAAGGAGGTGCAGCGGGCGGTGTACATATTAGAAAAAAGGAGGGCAGCTTTTGATTCAAAACTGGAAATTCCAGCGTGGAGCACACATTTTCTTCACCCGTTTTGACAACGCCATCGGTTCAGAGCAAAGCGGGAATCGTCCGGCAGTCGTTCTCCAGAACGATGTGGGAAATTTTTACTCACCCACGCTGATCGTGGCCACATTGACAAGCAAGGCGGCAAAAAAAGTATACCCAGCCGACCCACTGCCTGCTGGTGAACGAGTTTCTCTCCGTACCATCCATCGTTCAGGCAGAGCAGATTTTTACCGTAGACAAGAGCAGGGTGCTGAAATTCCTCGGACACCTCACCCCGGAGGAAATGAGCCGGGTGGATGATGCTGTCCGCGCCAGCCTTGCCCTGAACCCGATGGGGAGCATTCAGCGGCTTCCACCCATCATCCGCTCTACGGCGGCTTACGCACCGCCTGAGGTGGTTGACGGCAAGCCGCCCCTCTATCCTTACACGCCCATCAAATCGTCCTTTGAGGACGCCGGGAGCGTTGAGGACATGATGCTGTACACCGAACTGGAAGCTGCGGTACGCACACGCAATGATCCAGCGGCTGGAATATAGCTTCACGTTCAACCCCAGCCTGCTCACCATCCCAAAGCGTAAGCAGCAGGTTGCTGAAATTCTGAAAGAAGCCGAAACGTACATCTGGAGGATCAAGGAGGAAATGCGATGCGCCTGAAAGACAACACCAATCCCTTCATCCATGTCAACCCGCCGTACCAGCTCCTGGTCATCCACAGCAGCAAGCTGGTCTATCCCCCGCGAACTGTATCAGCGCGGTGTGGAGCGCAAGCGTGTGGAACTGATTGCCGCCCACTTCAACGAATATGTGGCAAATGAGCCGAAGGTCAGTTTCCGTAACGGTCAGTTCATCGTAACGGATGGGCAGCACACCATGGAGGGGCGCATCCTCCGCAACGGCGGCAAGGATCTGCCGATCCTCTGCAAGGTGTACACGGGCATGACCGTGGAGCAGGAAGCCCTGCTCTTTGCCGAGCAGAACGGCTTTTTCCGCTCCGCTGACTGCTGGCATCAAGCTCCGCGCCAAGGTCGTAGGCGGCGATGCTATTTCCAAGGCTTTCCTCGCAGCCACCAACCGGGTGGGATTGAGCCTCAATTATGACAGCCAGCAGCTGACCGATTACCGCATCGGCTGCGTTGGTACGGCTTTCCGGCTCTACAAGCAGATGGGCGAACCGCTCTACTGTGAAACGATGCGGCTGATCGTGGCAGCATGGGAGGGCAAGCCCGATTCGTTCCGGGCATCTGTTCTGAAAGGCATGATGCACTTTGTGGAGCTGTACCACGGCGAGTTCAGTGAAGAACGGCTGCTCCGTGCGCTGCGCAACATCCACCCGGTCGATATTTACCGCATCGGGCAGGACGACCCCGCAAAGCTGCGCGGATGGAAAAAATACGTTTTCCCCATCTACACCGCCTACAACGGCAAGTGCAGAAAAGACGCACTGCCGATGAAATTCTGATATTCACAGGCATACCTCCCATATGCACAAGGGGCATCCGCAAAAAACCGCAGATGCCCCTTGTTACATATCAAAGTTCAATATACAGTGTTTCTGTATTCATTTAACACAACATATAGAGAAAAGAGGTATTCTATGCGCTCTCAGTTCACTTCGTATGAGCAGCTTCCCATCACCCTGACAGCCGATCATGTCGCTGCTGCGCTGGGCATCTCCCGCGCCAACGCTTACATCCTGCTCCGTTCGGACGGTTTTCCCACGCTCCACATCGGTAAGCGGATGGTCGTACCCAAAGACCGTTTTCTTCAGTGGATCACGGACAGCGTAAATGGCTGATCTGACATCCTTGATTCAAGAGGTTTCTTTTTTTTCTATACTATTCCCGAAACGACTTGACATCAGGAAGGAGGCAATATGCCAAGCAAACGTTCACACGGCGAGGGTACGCTTCGCCACCGCAGCGATGGTCGCTGGGAATTACGTATGATGGACGGCTACCAGAAAGATGGTTCGCCGCGCTTCAAGACCTTCTATGGCAAAACCCAGAAAGGAGGTCAAGCTCAAACTGAAAGAGTATCAGGATGCGCTTATCAGCGGTGTCCAGCTGGACACGATCCTGTACTTTGAGGATTGGGCTGATACATGGTTCGAGGGTCACAAGGATAATATCGCTCCCACGACACAGGAAAGCTACAAATACTGCCTGAAAATGCTCAAAGAGGGATTTTATCATCGCCCCTTGACCGTCATACGCCCGATCGACATTGAAAACTTCCTGAAAGGGATGCGGCGCGATGGCCGCTCGGATTCTTACATCAGCAAGGCACGAGGGATGCTCTACCAGATCTTTCAAAAGGCAGAAGCCAATGACCTTGTGCGCCGTAACCCGGTCCGGCTTGCTGAAAAGATGCGGGCATCCGGCACCGCAAAACGCAAAGGAAGCCTTTACCACGGCGGAAGTCGCACACCTGATGAAGGTGCTGCCCGATGACCGCATGGGCTTGAGCATCCGGCTTTTGCTCGGCACTGGAATGAGAATGCAGGAACTTTCTGGCTTTGGAGCCGCAGTTTATTGAAGAAGATGGCTCTGTCATTCACATCCGGCAGGCAGTAAAGGTCGTAAAAGGTACAGTCAGCATCGGCAGTCCGAAATCCAAAGACAGTATCCGGGATATTCCGGTGCCGCTGAATGTCCGCCCGTGCGCCATCAAGCTGCGGGATACCACCGACCAGTTCATCTGGGAAAGCCCCAAGACCGGCTTGCCCTGCAATCCCACCCATTTCCGGGATGTGTTCCGCAAATCTCTGGAAGAAGCGGGCGATGTCCGCTTGCTCACGCCGCACAGTTGCCGCCACACCTATGTGTCGCAGATGCAGGCGTTGGGTGTGGACATTCAGACCATCCAGAGCATCGTAGGCCATGCCGATACCGAAATGACTGAGCATTATCTCCATGTTCAGGAATCCATTCGGCAGAGTGCGATCCAGTTGTTCAGTGAGGCGTTTTCGGCCTGAAAATTGGACGGAACGGCACTAATTAGACCAGATAAAAAATCTTTGGCATTGTGGTCAAAATTGTGGTCAAAAAACCAAATGAGGTCAGCCTATAAAAACAAAAAAATCCAACAATTTCTAACGTGAAATCGTTGGATTTATGGTC
>VOFJ01002239.1_pt1 | contig 16601 bp, 18 predicted proteins | sample 5384081 | NCBI WGS metagenome assembly VOFJ01 (sample SAMN12384729, study PRJNA508395) | human gut metagenome | isolation source: healthy gut I | host: Homo sapiens
GGAGTTAGTAAAGAAATTCAGGAGAAACCTCGGGCAGCTGCTCGAAAGAGGTCGAGTCGCCCCTTAGCTTCATCCCCCAAACAGTAACGCCTTGCTGGGAAGCCTCGATCCTCGCGCCCTTCCCCTTCGGCCTGTGGCCATCGAATGCGTCGATTGGATATTTCCAGTATATAGAAAGATATACTTCCGGTAGCAGTTATATGTTTGGAAACGGATTGGCAAACGGTATACAAACAGGCAGTATGCCAACTTATAATTTGACCTGGGCTACTTCATCGACTGTCAATGGTGGTTTGGATTTTACCTTTTTGAATAACAGATTGAGTGGAACAGTTGATGGGTTCTATAGAAAGGAAACAGATATTTTAGGTTCAAGAACATCTACTTTGCCAAGTACTTATGGGGGCGTCGTTGGCTCCTGAAAATTATGCTGAACGTTCGTGGAGAGGTGGTGAAGTGACGCTGGGTTGGAGAGACAAGGCTAAACATGGAATAAATTATTCTTCTCTTTATATGAATATCGGTTACTCGAAAGATCGTTGGGACGTATTAGACGAATCTGTTATTTATATGACTGGTAACCTGAAAGATTTATCTTTGGTCGGTATGTCGGCAGGTCGTATTACAGGATTGAAGGTAGATCATTTATTGACCGATCAGGCGGAAGTAGATGAACTGATTGCCAAAGGATTCAAGCAGTATGGGCGCGATCCGTATCTTGGCGGCCTTTTGTTCCAAGATACTCGTGGTGATGGTTATTCTTTAGGACCGGATGGAAAGATTGATGGAAATGACGCTTATAATTTGCTTTCAACAAACGGAACTCCCCGCATTAATTATGGTTTCGGCGGTAGCTTCAGTTGGAAGGGTATTACTATTGATATGCATTTTCAGGGTGTTGGCAACTATGACCGGTTGGTAGGATGAGGCGACTCAGGGCATACCGCAGTATGGTGGAAACACACGTCCGTATTATCCATCTGGACAAGTGATAAATGCTGTGAGTCCGGAGAATCCATATGGTATTTATCCCCGTGTAATCGGTAAGAATCAGTATGAATCGGGTTATGGAAATACAGATTTTTGGATGCGTAATGGAGCTTATGTTCGTTTAAAAAATCTGAATGTGGATATGACTTGCCTATGGCTGTTCTTTCGTCCATTAGGATTGACTCGTGCCCAGGTGTTTATGAATGCAACAAATTTGTTTTCTATATCGGCCATGAATGAATTCATGGATCCGGAGCAAAAATATTATGATTCATTTCCTTTGATGAGATCATTTACATTCGGACTTAATTTCTCATTCTAAAATTAAAAAAATATGAAACTGAATAAAAATAAAACAATTATCGATTGGTTTGGTAACTATATTGCTGGTCAATGGATGCAATAGTTTGGATATCTCGAACTTGTGGAACTATGATGCAGACCTGGTTTGGAATGATGACAACTTAGCAACTGCTTATGTGACTGATCTCTATGGCGATATCTTTAGCGGTTGGTCTACAAGTGCGGATAATACAGCTGAGCAGCAAACGGGTATTCCGTTTATGTTGAGTACTATTACAACGTCGGGCAGTGGTTATAAACGATGGAATTATACCAATATCCGTAATATTAATTTAGGACTTGAGTATCTGGCAGAGGGAGGATGTACCGAATCTGTTAAGAATAGCCTGACGGGACAAATGTTGTTTATGAGAGCTTATCAGTATGGCGAAATGGTTGTTTATCATGGAGGTATGCCGTATATTACGAAAGCCCAGGGATAAGGATGAAGATGATTTGTATGTGACTCGTACTTCCACGGCGGAGTGTTTTGATTTAATAATTAAAGACCCTTGGATGATGCTATTACGTTGCTTCCGGCCAAAGCAACCGGTAACGATTACGGGCGTATAGACCAGTGTTTTGCTAAAGCCTATAAGGCAAAGATGCTGTTTTTATAAGGCTTCTCCACAGTTTAACCCGAGTAATATGTATGATAATAAATATTGGAAACGAAGCTTTATACGGCGGCGAAGGAGGCATACGATTTCTGTATAGCTCAGGGGGATTAAACTGACTGCGAATTATGCAGATAACTGGTTGGTGGACGGCAACTCCGAGGTCGTTTTCCTATTATCTATAGCAATCCGGATAAAACGGCCGATTGGGGAAAACACGATTCGTCCCTCTTCTTTGAGTCGTAGTAATGCCAATAATACTCCGACCTGGGATATGGTAAAAAGCGTTTCCGATGTTGGATGGAAAGCGTTTCGATGATCCGGCCGGTAAATATTATGCAGGTGCTGAATCTGAGTTTTTACAGAAATTTTGGCAAAATAGGGATCCCCGATTTGAGGATTGTATCTTGTATAATGCGGATTTATATCCGGTATCGGGAACGGCTTCAGGATATCGCCAATATACTTCGGTCGGTATAGCTGTCAGAGAAGATTCATATGGAATCAATCCCAATGTGGGCAGCACTGCTACACAGAATGATGCTATTAGCGGCAATGTATGTGCGTAAAGGCTCTGATTTGTCTTTGAGTCAGGACCTGGTATCTACGTATGATCATGATTATCCGTTTATGAGATTAGCTGAAGTCATGTTTATCTATGCGGAAGCGGCCAATGAAACGGATCATCAAGATGTGGCTGTAGATATGCTGAAGCAAATTCGTAAACGTGCAGGTATCGAAGCTGGCGAAAATGGGTTGTATGGATTGAAAGTTGCTAATCGTAAAGAAATCCGGCAGGCTATTCTTGATGAACGCAACGTAGAATTGTGTTTTGAAGGACATCGTTTTATGGATCTTCGTAGAACCCGTAATATGATGCAGTTAAACGGACTGCAAAAAAATATGGAGTCGAGGCTATTGCAATCAATGAAGACGGTTCGGAAATGGATATTGCCGAAGCTACCCGGAAAGCCAAGACGTATTCGTTGACTCCCCGATAATTTTAAATATATTCTTAGAATGGTGCCGATCAGTGCCATTGCCGAGAATAAATTTTTTGATTCAGGAATCGTATTATTTCTTCCCGATCCATAAAAGTAAAAATATTGGAAAATCCCAATCTTGAACAAAATAACAATTGGGGAGGAAAGTTCAATCCGACTATGGAATGAACTGTCTTGAACGATTATGTCATAAAAACTCGTAAATATTTGCGAAAATTATGGGATAAATAATATCTTTTGTGAGACGTTAGGAGGTAATTATTCTTTCTAACGTCTTTTTTTAAGCGGAAAAAAATCAATAAAATTGCTAATCAATATTATATTTAATTTGTACTATGAGAACAAACAGAAGGGACTTCCTTAAAACCCTCGGAGGAATTGCGGCCTTTACGATTGTGCCGCGCCACGTGCTTGGGAAAGGCTTTATCGCTCCAAGCGATCAGTTGACTAAAGGTATTATCGGTACAGGCGGGATGGGACGCGGTCACGTGAATTATGCCGGTACACGTTTGGTTGCCGTTTGTGACGTTGACAAGAAACATCTTGAATTAGGGAAAACAATTGGTAAAAGGAAAAAATAGCCGCTTATCATGATTTTCGTGATTTGATTCTAGATCCCAATGTTGATATTGTGCACATAGCCACTCCACCTCACTGGCATGGTATCATGTCTGTCGAGGCCGCTAAAGCCGGGAAAGACATCTGGTGTGAAAAGCCGATGACGCGTACCATCGGCGAAGGAAAGCGGGTAATGGAGGCCGTCCAGCAATACGGCAGTATTTTCCGCCTGAATACATGGTTCCGTTTCGCTGACCCGTTCTATGGACTGGGCACTCCAGTGAAACCTTTGAAGAAACTGGTTCAAAGTGGTATGTTGGGCTGGCCGCTAAAGGTAACGATCAGCAAGCATACCGGTTTCGACTGGAAGTTCTACTGGGTTGGTAAAGAATATCTGGAACCACAATCGGTGCCTAGTGAGCTGGATTATGATTTCTGGTTGGGTCCGGCTCCTTACAAACCTTATAACCCGCATCGTGTGCATCAGACATTCCGCGGATACTGGGATTATGACGGCGGTGGTTTAGGGGATATGGGACAGCATTATATCGACCCTGTACAGTATTTTTTAGGAAAAGATAATACCAGCCCGGTTAAGGTAGAGGTGGATGCTCCGCAACAACATCCGGACGCCGTGGGTACTTGGCGCTCGATTACGTATACCTATGAGGATGGTTGCCAGATCGTACTTTGGGGAGGTGATTACGGGGATCCGAACACACCTTATATTTCCGGACCAAACGGGAATGTTTATAAGAATTTCGTATGTGATATCCCGGATTGGGAGAAAAAGTTATCCGATTATCCCGAACCTGAGCCACAGGTTACCGACTTTATCGAGTGCGTAAAGACTCGTCAGCCTTTTGCCTTGAATGAACGTAATGGTTTCCGTTCCGCTACGATCGTGAATATGGGTGCCGTAGCCCTTCGTTTGAATCGTACGCTTCACTTTGATCCCGTAAAACTGGAATTTATTAATGATGAGGCCGCTAATCGTTTGTTGGATCAGCCGATGAGAGCACCTTGGAATATTTAAACACATACACATATGAAAAAAGTATATATATCAATTGCCAGCTTATTGTTGTGCGGTAGCATGTTAATGGCTCAAAGCCCGGCTAATCGTACATCGAAGACGATCGTTGCCGATGTACTGGCACAGATGCCGGCGGAGCAACAAGCTGAATATAACAAATTAATTAATGACCTAAGCTCCACTGGCGAGGAAGGGGTCTTGATGTTGATTAACAAGATTAACGCTCCGGGAAAAGGCAGTAACTCGAACGTGGATTATGCGTTGAGCGGATTGACTCACTACGTAATGGCAAAAGGTGAGGAGAACGCTCGTCTAGTAACAGCCAACGCATATTTGAAAGCCTTGGATAAGGTGAGCGACCGGGAGACAAAGGCTTTTATTATCCGGCAGCTTCAATTACTGGGAAAAGATGAGTGTGTGGATACGCTGGCTAGCTATTTGAACGATGAGAGCCTAAGCGGTCCTGCTGCCCGTGCGTTATCCGCAATCCGTACCGATAACGCTAAGAAGGTTTTGGTGGCTTCCTTGATGCGTCGTTCCGGTACTCCGAAGACGCAAAAGGATATTATCCGTGCGATCGCTGACGTGCAAATCGCTGATGCGGAAAATGTATTGAAAGCGATGCTTGGCTCCAGCGATGAGAATATGCAGAAGGAGGTTCTTTATGCGTTGAGCCGTGTGTAGGTTCTAAAGCTTCTCTGAGTGATTTAGCCGCCGTTGCCGAGAAAGCCGGTTATAAAATGGAAAAGACCGGGGCGAATGAGGCGTATATCGCTTTGATAAAACGTGTCCTTGAGCAAGGCGATACCAAAGATGCGGAGAAAGCAGCGAATGATTTATTGAAGAAGTCTACGAAAGCAGGTATGACACAGACCCGTGAGGCCGCTCTTCAGATTCTATTGGCCGCTAAGCCGGAAGCTGCTACGAAGAATTTATTATCGGCTTTGAAAGATACGGATAAGGGATACCGTAATGCGGCTTTGAACTTTGCTTCGGGTTTCGCTGATCAAAATGTTTATATTGAGGTCATGAAACACATGTTAAAGGCGAAGCCGGAAGTCAAGGTGGATATCTTGAACTGGATAGGCCGTGAAAGCAAATGCCCGTCTAAACATGACGTGATCAAGAATCTGGAACTTCGTTTTGATCTACCAGCGAGACAAGTTCTTTTGGACCAATTGAAAGATAAGGATTTCTATGTGCAACAGGCCGCTGTTTGGGCCTTGGTTAAAATCGGTGATAAGAGTGTCATTCCTGTGCTGGCGGATTTGTTGAAGAGCAATGACAAGCAAGTGATATTATTGGGTCAAGATGCTTTGATGGCATTTAACGGCGATATCGACCGGGGCTGTTGCTAAAGTGCCATTCCGTCTGCTTCCGATGCCGGGAAAATCGCTGGTCTGGAGCTGTTGGCGATACGTATGGCCGATGCGAATCTGAATACGGTACTGGATCAGATTAAATCCGGCTCTCCGGAGGTGAAGAAAGCCGCTTATACCGCATTGAAAGATGTAGTGTCTGAGAAAGATTTCACTTTATTGTGCGGAATGTTGGAGACGGCGGAGGCTTCCGCTATCGCCCCGCTTCAGGATGCGGTCATTGCCGCTATCTCTAAACAACCGGCGGCAACTCAAGTATCTAACGTGAATCGTCGTATGGTACAAGCGGGAGACAGCAAGAGGTATCTTTATTATAAGGTCTTATCAGCGACTGGTGAGAAAGATGCTCTAGCTACGATCGTGGAAGGATTGAATAAAGGAAATGGAGCGGCCAAGGATGCGGCTCTTGACGCTTTGTTGGCTTGGAAGGGTATTGAGGCTGCCGATGAACTATTTAAGGTTTGCCAATCAGCCTCTTCCGATCAAGTATTCGACAGGGCGTTAAAGCGTTATGTGCAGTTGGTATCTAATCCGGCATTTACGAGGAGAGAATCGTTTGTTGAGCTTGCGGAAAGTCATGGAGATCGCCCGGACGAGTGAGCAAAAGGCTCTTATTTTACGTCAGATCCAACGGGCGGATACCTTCTTGGCATTGATGTATGCGTCGGAATTCTTGGATTCAAGCGATGCGGCTGTTCGTTCTGCGGCTGTTTATGCGGTTTGGAATATCGCTCGTAACCATCCGGAATATAAGGGTGACAATGTGAAGGCAATCTTGAAACGTGTTTTGACCATGTTTGACGGGGAAGACGCTCGTTATGATATCGATGCCTTGAAGCAACATTTAGATGCGATGCCGGACGAGGTTGGATTTGTCTCTATCTTTAATGGTAAGGATTTAACGGGTTGGAAAGGTTTGGTTGAGAATCCGATCGCCCGTGCGAAAATGAAACCGGCTCAATTGGCGAAAGCGCAGGAGAAGGCGGATGAGAATATGCGTCGTGACTGGAAGTGTGAGAATGGCCTATTAGTATTTGACGGTACTGGGTACGATAACCTATGTACTGAAAAGCAATATGGTGATTTCGAGATGTATGTTGATTGGATGTTGGATCCGAAAGGACCTGAGGCTGATGCCGGTATTTATCTGCGTGGTACTCCTCAAGTCCAGATCTGGGATACTTCTCGGGTAAATGTTGGTGCGCAAGTAGGTTCCGGAGGCTTGTATAACAATCAGGTAAACGAGAGCAAGCCTTCGAAAGTGGCCGATAATAAGCTCGGTGAATGGAATTCCTTCTATATTAAGATGGTTGGTGACCGTGTGACGGTTGTCTTGAACGGAGAAAAAGTGGTAGATGATGTGATTCTGGAAAACTATTGGGATCGCAAGCTCCCGATCTTCCCGGTCGAACAGATTGAATTGCAGGCTCATGGCAGCAAGGTTTATTACCGGAATATTTACGTAAAGGAATTGAAAAAACAAGAACCGTTCAAATTATCGCCGGAAGAGGAAAAAGAAGGTTTCAAGGTTTTGTTTGACGGAACGAATATGCATGAATGGACTGGAAACACGGTTGATTATATCTTGGAAGATGGCTGTATCTCTATGGTCCCAAGCAGTAGTTTCGGAGGTAATCTGTACACCAAGAAGGAATACGGAAACTTTATCTATCGTTTTGAATTCCAGTTGACGCCGGGTGCTAATAACGGTGTCGGTATCCGTACCCCGATGGAAGGAGACGCAGCATATGTAGGTATGGAAGTGCAGGTCTTGGATTGTGAACATCCTATTTATAAGAATATCACAAAATATGCAGCATCATGGTTCTGTTTACGGTATCATTCCTACCAATGCCGATCATCACAAAGCGTTTAAACCTGCGGGTGAATGGAATTATGAAGAAATTGTAGCTAATGGGGATAACATCAAGGTAACGGTCAACGGGGTGGTAATCATGGAAGGCAATATCCGTGACGCTGTGAAGAACGGAACTCCTGATGGTAAGGGACATCCGGGCCTGTTCAATAAGAAAAGGACATATCGGATTTCTGGGACATGGTTCTCCCTGTCAAATTCCGCAATATTCGTATCAAGGAATTGAAATAACAGACTATATAGTCCGAAAGGAAGCGGGGGATCGGTTTTTACTGGTCTCCGCTTTTTTTTGTGTGAATCTTTGAAAACCGTTGAATTTTAACAGTAATAAAAATTGCTGATCTGATTTATTATAACGAATTTTGTGTGCTTACTAGTATTAAAAAAAAATGGATACAGCTCAATATAAGTTATTGCTGGACACGGCACAAGTCGGTTGGTGGAGATTGACTTTGATAAGAGGATCTATATCTGTTCGGATTATCTGGTCAGTTTGTTGGAGCTGAAAAAGATAAAATTATCCCGACCAGAGATTTTCTTCAATTGATACGTGAAGATTACAGGGCCCGGATAGCCAATGAATTTGCTTATTTCAGGGAGGTCGGTATTTATGAACAAATATTTCCGATCAAGACTTGTTATGGTTTTAAGTTTGTACGTTCGAAAATTTGCAGGCGGGAGATCGAACCTTCCGGGCGTATCTCCATGTATTGGGCATTTTTTGCAGTTAGTACCTTTATAGTGAAGAAGAAACGAATAAACCGGCAACGGAGGATAGCAGTCAGGTAGATGGTTTGTTAAGGCATTTAGGGAGTATTTCGCGTGCCTTACATTCTTTATCCAGACAAACGATCTGGTTGAATCTATCCAGTTGAGTGCTGACCGAAATTCTTTTTCGATCGATACAAAGGGGCGTGCCTGTATTATGGAATATAGTGATGACAAGCAGACGCTTAGTTGTACATATGAAGTGTGCAGCCAAGGTGTTACGGCTGTCCGTCCCTTTTTACAGAACATACCTGTCTCAACGTTGAGCTGGTCGACGCGGAAAATACGGAATCTTTATCCGGTTATGATAAGCAATCTGAATGAGTTGCCGGCAGAAGCGGAATCTGAAAAAAAATGTATTTACAGAAGAGAGGAGTGCTTTCGTTTGTTCTGATTCCTTTGATCATAAAGAAAAAAGCTTTTGGGATATATCGGGATCGATATTGTAGATAAATATCGCATATGGACGCTGGAAGACTATCAATGGCTTTCGTCCATCGCTAATATTATCAGTATTATTACGAAAATGGCGAGAATCAACGAGGCGCTCGACCATAGTGGAAAGTTGTTGCGTAATATTTATACGAATATACCGGTCGGCATAGAGTTGTATGATAAGGACGGATATCTTGTCGATATGAATAATAAGGATGTAGATATTTTTGGACTCGGTTCGAAAAAAGAGGCCCTAGGTGTTAACATCTTTGATAATCCTCAGATTCCCCCTGATGAAATGCTGGAAAAGATGAGAAAGAGGAAACCTGTCTCTTTCCGCCTGACTTATTCTTTTTAGCGATATTATATCCAATGGGTATTATCCGACGAAGAAAAAAACGGAATTATAGACTTGATAACCAAAGGTAAGTATGCTTTATGACAGTATAAGGTGAACTGATCAATTACCTATTCATTAATCTTGATAATACAGATAAGGCGGTCGCATATAACCGTATCGAGGAGTTTGAACATTTCTTCAGCCTGGTCAGCCGTTTTGCAAAAGTAGGATATGCCAAATTTGATTTGCTGACACGCGAAGGATATGCCATCAGCCAGTGGTATCAAAATCTGGGGAACAAGATGGCACGCCGTTGGAGCAGATTATTGGTGTATATAGCGCCGTGCATCCGGAAGACCGTAAAGTGATGATGGACTTCTTTGACCGGGTTAAGAGAGGAGAGGCAACCAGTATTCGCAAAGGAATTGCGTGTCAAGACGGATTCCGGTTGGAAGTGGATACGCGTAAATGTGATGCGTAATCCTCAGTCGAATGATCCGGATAAACTGGAAATGATCTGTGTGAATTATGATATAACCGAACTGAAGGAAACGCAGAAGCAGCGTGAGAAAGCCGAAGAACTCGACCGTTTGAAATCTGCATTCCTGGCCAATATGAGCCATGAGATCCGGACTCCGCTGAATGCCATTGTCGGTTTTTCCACCTTACTGGTTGATACGGATGATAAAGAGGAGCAGTCGCAGTTTGTTGAGATTATCCAGAAGAATAACGGGCTTTTGTTGCAGTTGATCTCTGATGTGCTGGATTTGGCGAAGATAGAAGCGAATACAATTGAGTTCAAAACCGAGTCGTATTGAACTTAAAGGTTTTTTGGATGATCTGGTGAAATCGCTGAGTATCAAACTTCATGAGGGGTTGTGCTTGGCAGTCAGCCGGATTTGTCGCCTTGTACTTTTGATTTCGACCCTGTGCGCCTGAACCAGTTGTTTTCCAACTTCATAAACAATGCGATCAAGCACACGGATAAAGGTTCTATCATGTTGGGTTATGAAATAAAGCCTGATGAAGTTGTCTTTACGGTGACGGATACGGGAGAGGGGATGAGTGAAGAAGTGCAGGCCCATGTCTTCGATCGCTTCTATAAGGAAAATGACTTTAAGCAAGGTACAGGGCTGGGACTTTCTATCTGCAAAAGTATTGTCGAACAGCAGAAAGGAAAAATCGGAGTAAGTTCTGAGCGGAAAAGGTTCCCTGCTTTTGGTTCTCCTACCCCGATAAAATATTCTTTTATTTTCTCCGTAGGCAAGATCTCCGGCATCTCCCAGGCCGGGGATGATGTAGGAATGATCGTCCAGTTCGTCATCCAGTGCGGCGATCCAGATCGTTGTTTTGTCATCCGGCATTTTTCTTTGCAGATATTCCATTGCCTGTTTGCTGGCGATGATGGAGGCCCATGGATATGCGAAAAGGATGTCCTTTGGTCAACAATGCTTCATAGGCCAGTTCCATGGAACTTCCGGTGGCTAGCATCGGGTCGGTGATGATCAATGTTTTCTCTGTCAGTCTCGGGGATGCGATATATTCGATGTGAATATCAAAGTTCAGACGGTCTTTATATTTGCGATAGGCAGAGAGACAAAAACATTTTCGGCATAATCGAGATAGCTTAAAAATCCCTGGTGATAAGGAAGTCCTGCACGTAATATAGTACTGATTACTATCCGGTCGTCGGGAGTATACATTGGTGCGATCCCTAAGGGAGTTTGAATATCTTTTTGGCTGTAGGCAAAATCTTTGCTGATCTCATAAGCCATGATTTCGCCGATGCGTTCAATGTTTCTACGAAAACGAAGGCTGTCCTTCTGGATATTTACATCTCTAAGTTCGGATACGAACTTGTTCAGTATGGAGTTTGACTCTCCGAGATTAACTATTTTCATGTGTATTATATTGTATATGCAGACTAAAATTTTCGGTGCCGAAATTAGATATAATTAGAGCATCATACAAATGTTTCTCTGTAAAATTCCAGGTATAGGGCAAAAAGTTTCACATTCCGAAACAAGAGGTGCTGTTCGGATTCTAAAATTGCGATAATTGAATTGGGGACATGCTTGCGGTTGTTTAATTAGAACCTTGCGGTTTTCGATATTCATTAAAAAACACCCCTTTTTTAGTGGATTTCTGTATGTATTTTTGCAGATATGATAAAGTAAACAGAAAAAGGAGGTTAAAAAACTTCCTTCCTGCCGAAGCAAGAAGGAAGTTAAAGAAATAAATCATATTATTTTTTTTTCGCCAGTGCCGTTCATAGCCTCCAGCAAGAATTTACCGGGTTTGAACTTTTACCGTTGTTCTAGCTGGAATCTGTACCGGAGTACCCGTTTTAGGATTACGAGCCAGGCGACTAGTTTGCGGTCTAGGTATTAAAGTACCAAAACCGATAAGAGTGATTTCCTCTTTTTGCGACATTTTTTCGGTTACGATCTCGATGTAAGCATCCAATACTTTTCTTTGCTTCTTGCTTTTGTAACCCGGTCTTGTCTGCTAAAGCCTCTATAAGTTCTGCTTTGTTCATGAGTGTTTTTCCTTTTTAATGATTATATACATTGCAAATGTAAGCATTGATTTTTTTATATGGTGTCTTTTTTTCAGACAACAAAAATTGCTTGCATTTCTTATTAAACAATAGCTGTAGCCTTTTGTTACGATTTTAGAAACAAAAAAAACGTTAATTCACATTGGTTTGCGATAATCGAACGAAGAAAAAGGCGTTAATGCTATTTGGCCACACTTTTTATTTTTATTGTATTGTGAGAAGAATATATGAGTAGAAATAGTAAATAACACACTAATAATTATGAAAGATGCATTGAATAACGGGCTGATAAAAGCCATGAGGGAACATCTCCTCGGAGGAGACAAATTTGGCTAACTATATTATGGATATTATATCTATAGGTAAGGAAGCCGTTTATCGCCGGTTGCGTGGGGAGGTTCCGTTTACATTTTATGAAGTATCATTATTGTCTCAGAGTCTGGGGATTTCTCTGGACCAGATCGTCGGGACCAACCGGGCGGAAGGAGCCGTTTTTAATCTGAATGTCTCTAATAATATGAGTCAGATGGAAAGTTACCATGATATAATCCCAAGCGGTATCATAAATTATTTACTTTTGCCAAAGAAGACCCTAAGTCGATACTCAGTTCCGCATGTAATATCGTTCCGTTTACATTTTATTCTCCGTATGAGCGTCTGACCAAATTCCGTCTTTGTCGGTGGATGCATCAGAATAACGGGATGAAGATCACTGCAAGTATGTCGGATATCGTTGTGACGGAGAAAATACTGGAGTCCCAGCGTAAACTGATGCAGGAATGCCGTCAGGTTCCGTCTACCTATACGATTCTTGATAATAATATTTTTTCAGTCGTTGGTTAGGGAGATCAAGTATTTTGCAGGGGCTGAACATGCTGAGCGATGATGATATCGAAGTGATGAAACAGGAACTGAATCGTTTTTATTGGATGAAATGGAACAGATTGCAGCCCGCGGGGAATATCCGAATGGCAACAAAGTTTATTTGTATCTTTCCAATATCAATTTCGAGGCAACATATACATTCCTGGAAAAAGGGGAGCTTCCAGTTGTGCATGTTCCGTCTTTATGCCATCAACTATATGGATTCGCAGCATCCGAAATCTGCCGTGCCCAGAAAGAATGGATCCAGTCGTTGAAACGCTATTCTACTTTAATCTCGCAGAGCGGAGAGATACAGCGGATGATCTTTTTCACGAAACAACGTGAAATCGTAGATACCTTGTAAAAAATAATTCTTACTTTTGTCCCGCAATAAATAAACAGATATTATGAGGATAGAAGAGAATTACTCCTGGAGAAGCATAATACATTCCACCTGCCGGTTAAGACGCGGTGGTTTATGGAATATACGAATGAAGAAGAATTAGAACGGGGTTTTTACGGGACGAGTATTTTCAGGAGTGTTTGTCGCTGCATATCGGCAGCGGAAGCAATCTGCTGTTTATAAATGACTTCAACGGTATCATCCTGCACTCGGCCATCAAAGGTATCCGTGTGGAGAAGGGAAACCGACGAACATATCTGGCTGCGTGTCGGTGCCGCCGAAAGGTGGGACGATGTTGTTGCTCATGCCGTTGCCAACGGGTGGGTTGAAAATGGATGTTTATAAATATGATTTAATAGTCTGTTTTAGATACAAGAGTGATTTGATAAAAACCATGGGTGAATGTCGTGATGTGACAGAACAATATTGTACCGAACGCAGTGCATATTTACAATTAGGACAATTATTTATGAGATTATTTGCTGGATTGCTATAAGAATCTGATGAAACGACCTTTCAAAAAACAGTTGATTTAGAAGTTAACTGTTTTTGAAAGGCCGTTTTTTATATCTAACAGTCTGTTGTACAAAGAAGATTTTGCATGGATGAAAAAAACAAACCTTGTTGAGGTTAAATTGAGTTTTCCATTGTATTGTATTGCTAATGAATAAGAATAAGAAATAAAAAAGGAATCAGGTGATGTACAATGAAAAAGCATAAAATATGTAAAATCCTTCTTGTTATACTGGCAATTTTTTTTATGTGTGGCTTTTTTATGAATTGCTCGGAATCTGCGTTGCATATAAAAAGCAGCCGGAAGTGTCCAATACAACCAAAAAAAAGAAACAAAAAATGGGTCATGGAACGAATGCAGTGAAAATACAGAACGGGCAGTAATCATAGAAAAGAATCCAGAAGCGCTTTTTTACAAAGAGTGCGTTTGATCAAGAATGCAAAAAAAGGAAATTATTCTTTCTACTTTTGCATTTCAATCCGATGAAAGTGGAAAATTGATCTTAGGAGCACTGCATGATGCGGCAGACAGAGGTGTACATATTCGTCTGTTAGTAGATGGAATGGAGAGCTGGATTGATATGGAAGGAAATCCGTATTTCTATGGATTATCTTCCCATGAGAATGTTGAAATTAAACTGTATAATAAGGCCAATCCGTTGAAACCATGGAAAATGATGGGTAGAATGCATGATAAATATTTGATTGCAGATGGAAAGAGATATATTCTTGGGGGAAGAAATACATACAATTATTTCCTGGGTGATTTTCCGGGACATAAGAACTATGACAGAGACGTGTTAGTGGTTTGCGATGAACCTGAGAAAGAAAAATTCAGTTAACCAGTTGTTAGAGTATTTTGAAACGATATGGGAACAAGAAGACAGTGATTATTTTCATGACAATAAAAAAAACTGGCAAATAGAAAATCTGTAAAGAACGCAGTTTTAGAGCTGCAGAACGGCTATCAGAAATATTTTGAAGAGAATAAGGAAAGAATCTGCGATACCGATTACACGGACGAAACTTTTGAGACAGAAAAGATTGCATTAGTGTCAAATCCTATTCACACAGGTTCCAAAGAACCAGTAGTGTGGTATCAATTGGGAGAATTGATGAAAAATGCAAAAGAGCGCGTGAAAATTCATACACCATATATTATCTGTAATGATATGATGTATAATACATGGGAGGAGATTGCAGAGAACGTTTCAGATTTTTCTATCATGACAAATTCAGTTGCGAATAATGGGAATCCATTTGGTGCTGCCGGTATTATGCGAAAAACAGAAATAGAATCTTAAGTACAGGAATTGATATCTGGGAATATGAAGGCGGTTATTCATACCACGGAAAAAGTATTCTGATTGACGATGATCTGTCTGTAATCGGTTCCTTTAATATGGACATGAGAAGTGCATATCTGGATACGGAACTGATGCTTGTAATACGTAGTAAAGATATTAATAAACAGTTGGAAGAGGGCATGATGGAATATGAAAGAGTGTCCCGCCAGGTATTGGAAGATGGAACCTATCGTGATCCATATCATGTAGAGCCAATCGAATTAACAAAGAAACGTCAGAGAAAAATATTTTTGGTACAGCATCTGCTTGGATGGGCAAGGTATCTGTTTTAATAAGGAGGAAGGAAAACGTGTTTCAAATATTGATTGTAGAAGATGATAAAGAATTAAGCCAGCTATTCCAAAAAGTGCTTGAGAAGAATGGATATCAAGTCAAAAAGTGCATCGGATGGAGCACAGGCATTAGAAGTATTGGATAAGGAATATATTGATCTGATCATTTCCGATATTATGATGCCGGTTATGGATGGTTATGAACTGGTGTCGGAACTCCGTTCAGCAGGATATCAGATACCGGTACTTATGATCACTGCGAAAGGTTCCTTTGATGATATGCGCCAGGGATTTCTTTCGGGAAGTGACGATTATATGGTAAAACCGGTAAATGTGAATGAAATGGTTTTAAGAGTCGGAGCACTGCTTCGCCGTGCACAGATACTGAATGAACACAAAATTGTGATCGGTTCAACAGAGTTTGATTATGATGCAATGACGGTTACAACTGATAAGGAAAGTCTTGTTTTGCCTAAAAAAGAATTCCTGCTTTTATATAAGCTTGCAGCTTCGCCAGGCAGAACATTTACAAAACAACAGTTGATGGATGAAGTATGGGGATACGAGACGGAGGCAGACCCACATACGATAGAGGTACATATAGGAAGAATCAGGGAGCGTTTGAAAGATAACCCTGATTTTGAAATCGTAACAATGCGTGGAATTGGATACAAGGTGGTGAAAAAATAATGGAACAAAAAAAGAAAAAAAAGGATTGCGGATCCGATCCTGTCTGACTGGTGCAATCTGGCTGGCACTTGTATTTTCAACAGTCATATCTGCTTTATTATTTGCTTTTTTGAATCATTTTTTTAATCTGCCGGGCAGCATACCTGTGCTTGGCTGGCTTTTGATTTTCAATACATTGATTGCAGGGCTGATTACTTCCTTTATCAATGCAAGGTTGCTGGAACCAATTACAAGACTTAGTAAAGCAATGAAGGAAGTTTTCTCGGGGAGATTTTGAACAGCATTTGGACACGAATAGCCGTATAGCAGAAGTTGGAGAATCTTATCAAAGTTTTAACGTTATGACAAAAGAACTTCGTGCAACAGAGGTGCTGCAGATGGATTTTGTATCTGATGTTTCTCATGAGTTTAAGACCCCGATTAATGCCATTGAAGGATATATACAATGCTGCTTCAGGGAGAAGAACTGTCTCCGGATCAAGAGGAATATGTAGAAAAAAATCTTATTTAACACCCAAAGACTTTCCGATTGGTTGGTAATATTTTTGTTGTTGTCTAAATTGGAGAATCAGAATATACCAATGAAA
>VOFJ01001262.1_pt1 | contig 16582 bp, 25 predicted proteins | sample 5384081 | NCBI WGS metagenome assembly VOFJ01 (sample SAMN12384729, study PRJNA508395) | human gut metagenome | isolation source: healthy gut I | host: Homo sapiens
TAACGGGTATGCAGATATAAAGGAGAGAAAGTATATGGCAGATTTCAAATATGAAATAGTTGAACATATTGGCACTCTTTCAGAGAGTGCCAAGGGGTGGACAAAGGAACTTAACAAGATTTCATGGAATGGTGGAGAACCTAAGTAAGATATCAGGGATTGGGCACCTGAGCATGAGAAAATGGGAAAAGGGGTAACGCTTACTCACGATGAGGCAGAAAAAATTGTCTGCCTTACTGAAAGATAATTTGTAATTCAATAAACGAAATAGGAAAATGTAATGGGATATCTCTTTTGATTTGAGAATAATTGATGCAAATTGCAGAATTTTATAAAGAGGTAATAGCTTCGTGCTTGTTTCGTTGGAGGCACACGTTTCGAGCCTTTTATGGCATGGAGGCATTTGTTCCGAGCCTACAATCGATGAGGCAATCGTTTCGTGAGGGCGACCAGGCGAAGAAACTTGCAAAAAAATGCAGGATGAAAACTAATCTGTCCGGTTTATGATGTTCGTTTTGCTATAGGTAGTAGCTGATAACTGAAAAATGGATGAAGAAGACGGACGTTGACATATGTCATTGTCCGTCTTTTTTATTTTGGGTATATAGTTTAGATGCACTGTATACCCTTTTTTATTTGGTTGTATGGATAGACCTGGGGATTTATTTGCAGATGCAGGATTTTATGGTGGAGCTCGTTCACAACTTGAATGGGAAATCAAATAAACAATAATTAAGTTGAAAAAAGGGTATAATTATGGTACAATAGAATAGAGCAACAATCTTGTAGAATGTAAATAGTTTGTGTAAATAAATTACAGGCATATGATTGTAAAAGCATAATGTCTGATTGGAGAGATAATGTCAGAAAGAGCGTATAGTGAAGAACTGAATGAAGAAATGAGTGCTTTTAAAGCACACATAAATATTCGCTGGAAGGTAAATTAAAAAGTGCTAAGGCATTTCATTGTCATGACCCATATTGTGGAATAAAATTAACATGTTCGAATTGGGCAGTAAAAGATGCTAAACGTATATATTTTTACACCATCAAATAGAGATGATTTACATTCTATTGCGTGTTCTACAGTTTCGGGTGATGAGGAAAAAACGTCAGGTTGAAGTTGAAACAGAGCAAGGAAAGCGTACAATTAGTAAAAATGGAATCATTGCAATGAGAAAGGCAACTAATAAATCCAAGACTAACCATAGTAATGAGCATGGTGTTGAAGATGTTGATGTTGTAACAGGTGAGCGAAGAAATAATGTAACTAAGGATAAAAAAGGGTACTGAAAGTAGAAATGTGTCATCAATAAAAACATACATAAATTTTTATTATGATGATGACGTTGATAATAATGTATGTAATATTAGAGTAGATGGAGAATTAATTAGTCTGAATACTTTGTTTGTTGATGCAAAGGAAGAAATCCCAGTAGGTGTAAATCGTATTTTATTTGGTAATGCAATAGTTACAACGCCAGTATTTAATGATAAATTAGGCAGCATTTGAATTTGTTGATGCAGATAAACCAATTGTGTACACAAATAAAGAAATGCTTTTAACTAGAATTAATTCAAAAGTATTGAATCAATATTTAGATAAAGGTGTAGAGTGTCAGTTCTTTTTTAGAGGTAGTATAGGGCAGGATGGAAAATTTGTAAGTTTTAATGGAAAAAATTATTGTGATTTATACATTATGGAATAGCAAACATATAAGTAGATGGAGGTGGATAATGAACTTTTTAGACATATTTAAAAAAATACTACAGTTGATTCAACAGGAATTTTATCTGAGCCAGGCGATAAACTTGAGGCTAGAGTTACAAATTCTAATAGAAAAGTTGTTAAAATACAGAAAGATAATGGGAATTCAAAGTATAGTGCAACTCAGTACCCGAATGGTACAGTTGTGGAAACGAAAGTGACTAAAAAGAAAGTAATTCAATATATTAGAGGTTTGCAGTGTATTCTGTATAGGTAAAGAATATTAATGTAGTGTATTTTCTTTATAATACATATTGAAATTAGACATAATTATGGTATAATTAATCCATGGTTAGGAGGTGTTACTTATGCCACAAATTATTCCAATTAAAGATTTAAAGAATACATCAGAGATTTCTGATATGTGTCACAGAGCAGAAGAACCTATCTATATTACTAAAAAAAATGGTTATGGCGATATGGTTATTATGAGTATGGAGATTTATGAGTCTGCCATGAAACAGCTTGCTATGTATAGGAATATTGAAATTTCTGAAAAGCAGATTGAAGCAGGTCAGGTAAAAAGATGCCAGAACAGCACTCAGGGAAACGAGGGCAAAGTATGGATTATAAATTAGTTATTTCAGAGCATGCAGATGAATTACTTGATAATTTAGTATATTACTTGTTATATCGGCTGAAAAGTGAGCAGGCTGCGAGACATCTGTTAGATGGCATTGATGGTATTTATGATAGGCTGGAAACAAATCCTTTTCAATTTCCACTCAGCAGAGATGCTTATTTGGCGAATAAAGGTTACCACGAAGCAGTTGTTCCACAGATGGACTACATTGTCATTTTTGATGTAAGGGAAGATACTGTAAATGTTGTTGGTGTTTTTCATCAGTTGGAAAACTATCAAAGTAAGTTATAAAGGGATAATGTAATATAGTTGAAAACATCAAGCTACTTTTCACAATACGAAGTTTTATTGGTTAAATGGTAGGTGACTGACGGATTTTGTATTGATTGTACTGGTCGGGGTAGCAATGGATGCTTTTTTGCTTCGTGGCTGTTTTGGTAGAGGTATATGCTTCAAGCCTATTAGGGGCATAGAGGCAACTGTTCCGAGCCTATATATTTGAGGTCTTTGTTCCGCACAAGCGACCAGGCGAAGAAACTTGCAAAAATGCAGGATGAAAACTAATCTGTCCGGTTTATGATGTTCGTTTTGCTATAGGTAGTAGCTGATAATTGAAAAAATGGATGAAGAAGACGGACGTTGACATATGTCATTGTCCGTCTTTTTTTATTTTGGATATATAGTTTAGATGCACGGTATACCCTTTTTTTATTTGGTTGTATGGATAGACCTGGGGATTTATTTGCAGATGCAGGATTTTATGGTGGAGCTCGTTCACAACTTGAATGGGAAATCAAATAAACAATAATTAAGTTGAAAAAGGGTATAATTATGGTATAATTAGGACATAAGCAAGGGGGTGTATGTTATGCCACAAATAATTCCAATTAAAGACTTGAAGAATACATCGGAGATATCTGATATGTGTCATAAGACAGAGGAGCCAATTTATGTTACGAAAAATGGCTATGGAGATATGGTAATTATGAGCATGGAGATTTATGAGTCAACCATGAGACAGATTGCTATGTACAGAGATATAGAAATATCTGAAAAGCAGATAGAGGCAGGACAGATAAAGGATGCCAGAACAGCACTTAGAGAAACGAGGGCAAAGTATGGTTTATAAATTAAATCTTACAGAGCATGCCGATGAATTACTTGATAATCTTGTGTATCATTTGATTTACCGCCTGAAGAATAAACAGGCTGCGAAGCATCTGTTAGATGGTATTGATGTCATCTATGACAGATTGGAGGTCAATCCTTTTCAGTTTTCTGAGTGTAGAGATGTATATCTGACAAAGAAAGGGTATCGTGAGGCAGTTGTTCCACAGATGAATTATATTATCATTTTCGATGTTAGAGCAGATGATGTAAATGTAGTTGGTATTTTCCACCAGTTAGAGAATTATCAAAATAAATTGTAATATTGCTTGGAGTAGATCAGGGTCAGACGAAAGGGCTGGCTCTTATTTTTTTTTTTTTGTGTGTCCAGCAAAGCTGGACTACACTTGCCGGTGTAAGTCCGGTCACGGTAATCGCCAGTGAGCCGTGTAGCTAAACTCGGTGCGTTGTAGTAATAAGAAAAGCGCAAATCACGCACTGAATTTATTGCAGTATATCATGGCAAAACTGGATTTAAAGCTGCATCCAGTGAAAACAAAGATTGTCAGCATGTGGGATGGAAAAGAAGGATTTGACTTTCTCGGAATGCACCATAGAAGAATGATAACGGAAACACGCAAAGGACAACTGTACAAGGAAACGTATCAGTACCCAAGCAGAAAAGCCATGAAAAAAATGAAAGCCGAAGCCAAGAGGAATGTAAACAGACGAAGTCTGCTAGTTGCAAAGGAAGAGGATTTAATAAAGAATCTGAATCCGAAAATCACAGGATGGAAGAATTATTATTCCACCAAGAGAAACGAAAAGTGGATGAAGGCTCTAGATTGGTACATTATTTGCACTTTTACAAGATGGTATAACAAGAAACACCAGAGACGTAATCATTGGATTCCTATGTCAAGATTTAGTACAAGTTAAAATGAGAAATTTCTCCCCATTTTAACCTGCCAGAAGCTCAGCCTCAGTGTTCGTTCTTTCATACACTTGTTCGAATTCGTTTGGCGACATATAGTTGCAATGGCTATGTGAATTCGTTTCGTATTGTAGAAAGCTTCCAGATATTCAAAAATCAACTGGTATGCTTGCTTATAATCACGGATTTTAAAGCGATTGAGCCATTCACGTTTGATAACAGAATGAAAGGATTCAATGCATGCATTATCCCACGGAAAAGCTTTCTTCGAATAACTGCGCTGCATATTTTCGGTTGCTTTTTTATATTCCTTTGCAACATATTGGCTGCCACGATCCGAATGGATAATTAATGGTTGATCGATATTTCGGCGAGCTTTGGCTTTGTTTATAGTATCAATCACGCAAGATACTTCCAGTGTTTCTGAAAGCGTCCAGGCTATGATTTTTCTGGAAAATAAATCCATAACACTGGTCAGATAGACAAATCCATCTATTGTCCAGATGTAGGTAATATCCGAACACCAGACTGCATTCGGACGATCAGGATTAAACTGCTCATCGAGGATATTTTGTAATTCAGTGCTGAAATCGGAATCTTTTGTGGTGATCGGTCCATGGTTTGCTCCACTGAGCACGGATTCCCCATTTGGCGCATATATGTACCAACGGTTCTTTCCGAAATGACTTCACCAGTTTTTCGAAGTTCTACAGTGATTTTCGGAGCACCGTAGTTCTGCTTGGAATCATCATAAATATCCTGTATTTTTGCTTTTACAGCTTTACGACGTTTTTCTGTATCAGAAGGCACGCGGTGGAGCCATGCACGATATCCTGAACGTGAGACACCTAAAAATTTCAACATTCCGGAGACGGAAAACCGGCGTCCAGCCTTTCGGGCAGCTTCCGTCTTCTCAGACACTTCGAGATAAATGGCTTCCGTCATTTTCCCAGAATGTTGATTGCTTTTTTAATACATCAAGTGCATCTTGGGCATCACGTAATTCACGTCTGAGACGGGCGATTTCCTTCTGTTCATCGGATGCGTAATTACCAGAACCCCGAACAGGAATATCACCGGATTCACGGAAGTCTTTCAGCCACTTTGTTAGTGTGCTGTATCCGATGCCAAGATTTTCTGCACATCCACGTACACCGAGATCTTTATGATCTTGATAATACCGGATTGCATCAAGTTTAAATTGTTTGTCATGTTGCATTGCCATATGAGATCCTCCTTCAGAATGTCTCTATTGTACCATGTTAATATGTATTTGGAATTTCTCATTTTGGCTTGTACTATTTATATTCTAGCACCAGAGAACATAAAAAGGACGCAAAAGCGGTTTGAGAGTATCTGCTGATGCTCTTGGACGCAAGGCATATTGTAGCTGTGGATATTGTCTTAGCAGACAGTATACACATACAGCTACAGAAACAAAATCTGCAACTTATCGTTATAAGTGTAGGTGGCAAGTTGACCATGCAAGCAAGTACACAATTGAAGCAGCATTAAAGGAGAATAATGTTGTATGTGATAATCCTTGCAGTTAGCGATGTAAAGCTGTGGTTATGTGAAAAGCAAGTATTTTCATATGTATTTAAGAACGGCAAAGTCGGCAGTTCTTCATGCATTGGAAATTATAGAACATTGCAAACAGGAAGAAGAGGTTTTGGAAGATGGAACTTCATTGCAAACATTGAAGTCTAGGAGAGATGAATTGAAGAAAAAGCGTAAGAAACTATTGGCATTGTCATTGGAAGATGATTACGATATGAACGATTATAAAGAGCTGAAAGCAGAAATTGATGATGAGATTGCAACTATTGATGATTCGATTGCTCATTTTGAGATTGAGAAAGCAAAGCAGCAGAAGAAAGTATTTAATATTGAAGATATTAGACAGAGATTAAATACAATTATTAATTTACGAGACTATAAGGTAAGTGATGAAGTTATAGATATGTTTGTGGAGCGTATCATTTATCGTGGAGTTGTTGATGGTAATGATGAGTTTGTCTGGGTGATGAATTTATCGGGAGAGTGTACAGATACATCTGCTAAGTATAAGATTCGAGGTTACGATAAAGATTATGCGGATTCTCTTAAGAGTGATAAGAATTTTAATATTGTTGCTCGTATGTTGATTCCAATGGAAGAGTGTAAACGTTTTTGTCAGGAAGAGGCAGGCAGACGATTTAAGAAGAAGTATTGGAATCTATTACAATTAAGATTGCAATTGCATAATATGCTGAAACTATTAAGGGCTGAGCAGAACTTGCTTGGCTCTTTTTTTGAGCTGATGTATAATATGCTAAAAGGAGATAAAGCTATGGATAAAATAGTATTAAGCGAGTATAACGAATGTAAAAAGATATATTTTAGATGAATTAGAAAAAAGATGTCATTACCTAAGGAACATCCTTTTTTGAAATATCCCAGAACACCAGAATCACGTAATTTGGAATTTTTATCCTATTAAAAATAATGCTAGGTAAAGAAAGTAATATACCTAAAAGGTTACTTCATAAATGTAATGCGGTAGAAGATGGTAAGTTTTCACATATGAAATATCTTGAAGGCATTGATGAAACATTAATTCTTTACTATATTTTAAGTGGTAAATATAGAAAACATTTCTTCTGTTATATATGAGCCCTCTCACATTTGGCAAAATAATAAAACCTTAGAATATTCGTGTGTTTTTAAAATGCCTACAGAATGTATGGTTAATATAGAAGTTAAGACGATGAGATGCGATCCCTTTGAAAAAAAGAAACGGATTTAAAAATTAATAACATTAAGGATGGGTCTATACTAATTAAAAAAATTAGTAAATGATGATATTGGGTATGAGAAATTATTATGTGAGCATCAAGATGCAGTTGAGTTAAAAAATAGCACATATTATTCAGCATTTAACAGAAAATATAAAAAAAAATTGTTGAAAAGTTTGATGGCGAAAAAGAACATTCAATGTCGAATGATAAATATAGGATTTATATGTATTCATTTTTCTACATCAATTGAAGAGTTTTTTATACATATATGTTTCATAAAGAAAAAGGAATATATAAAAAGTTGCAATGGGGAAATCTGGATGCACTAGTTCTGTTTGTATTTGGATGCTAGAAATGATATTCTTCTTCAGAATATTTATGAAATGGGATACGTTGCAACAATGCTTAGAAATGATACTGAAATAAATCGCAAATTTATGGAAATTATGAGGCTGGATAATTTGGTGCTATTGGGAGATAAAGTGGTAAAGAGTGTATATGATGAGGCACAGAAAGGAGCAAAATTATATAGAATATTGAAGAGAGATGGATTTTTGAATATTTTGCCATATGATTCAACAGAACAGGGGATAGAGGATTATGTTAATTATCTAAAAAGTGATTCAGTAAGATATGAGTAAATCGGTTGGTGATTGTTAAAGATAAGAAGGGGTCTCTCTTTTTTGGAAAATAATGGGGTTTCGGGACTCGAACCCAGGGCGCTTATTATTAAGTTTGAATTCTTGATATGCAATAGAGTTTCTCTTCCTGACAAATGCAAGGCTCTAACCCCAAGAACGCCCAGACCACCAATTGAATTTGTAATATCCATAAAACTTAATCACTCCTATCGCTAAACTTAACAGGGAAACAATGTCAGTACTTACTTCAATTGGAATATCAAACAATATTGCCAAGAATACAAAAAAAAATAATAATCTTTAATTATTATATCATATATCAGTGGTCTTTGGTATAAGTAAAGAAATTTTGATTGAGAAATCTTCCTGTGGCTTATTAGTGGCAGAAGAGGTTTGAACATGCTATACTCTAACAAAGAGTATGAATTAGTAGTTCATATTTAATAAAATGATGGATTGCTTAGTTATTATGAAAACTACAAGCTTGTAGCTGTAATTGTAAGCATTCATCGTTGGAAAGAGAGTAAAGCTTGTTTTTGGTATATGGCTTGTCTGGAAAATAGAGGAGTATCTTTTTTAGAGGCGACTGTTTCGTGCTGTGTTGGTATGAGGCATATGTTTCGAGCGTATTGCTATTAAGAGGTATTTGTTCTGCGATGGCGACCAGGCGAAGAAACTTGCGAAGATGAATGAGTAAGGCTGATTTGCTTGCTTTTACGAAGTTAGTTTTATATTAGTCATTGAAAGATAATCAAAAATATATGAAAAAAAGACGGACTTTTTGACGTATGTCTCTGCCCGCCTTTTTTCTTATTTTGGGTTTCTTTGATGCACTGTACACCCCTATTTGGGTGGCTTTGATGTATGTATAGACCCCGTTCGTTACGGATAAAGAAAATCGAACAAAAGTTCTTGAAATAATCATGATGATGATATATAATAATTAGAAAGAACGTATGTTTGCAGGCGGGGATAGGCGTATGGGAAAAAGTGTGGAAGTGCAGGGAACAGAAATATCTATAATGACTCATGATGATAAAGATTTCATTTCCCTGACAGATATGTTAAAGGCCAAAGATGGGGATTTCTTTATTTCTGATTGGTTAAGAAATCGTAATACAGTGGAATTTTTGGGTATTTGGGAACAGATACACAATCCCAATTTTAATTATGGCGAATTCGCCATAATTAGATTAAGCAACGCTGGTTTGAATAGTTATAAGATTAGTGTAAAAGAGTGGACGGAAAAAACAAATGCTATAGGAATATTTGCAAAAGCAGGAAGATATGGCGGTACATATGCATATAAAGACATAGCATTTGAATTTGGTATGTGGATAAGTCCAGAATTCAAAATTTACTTGATAAAAGAGTTTGAACGACTCAAAAAAAAGAACAAGAGAAGTTAGGATGGAATGCAAAAAGAGAACTTGCAAAAGTAAACTATCGTATTCATACGGATGCGATAAAAGAAAATCTTATTCAAAAGAGTTGACAAGCCAACAGACATCCATTATCTATGCTTCAGAAGCTGATGTATTAAATGTTGCATTGTTTGGAATGACGGCAAAACAATGGAGAGAGAATAACCCTAATTTAAAAGGTAATATCAGGGATTATGCGTCTATCAATGAGCTGATTTGCTTATCAAACATGGAAAATATTAACGCAGTGTTGATAGAGGATAAAGTGTCACAAAAAAGAAAGATTAATAAAACTGAATAAGATAGCAATACATCAGATGATGATTCTAGAAGAGAAACAAGGATACAAATATTTAAAATAGAAACGAGAGAAATATATGCGGAAACTTATTAGTGAGATATTAGATAGTGAAAATGTCATTGAAAAATGTTGCGAGTTAGAAATTTTAAACAGAAATTGGAAACTGTTATTATTTGATTCGGGCGTGGATAATTTGGTTTTATATGAATTTAACAAGAAATTTGGAAAATACGAAATATGTGGAATGGGCGATTATAACCATTGCTTCATTATAAATAGAGATATGTTAATAAAACAAGAAAATGTACCTCTTGCATTTTCAACTTGTGTCAATTTTGATTCAAATGTATCTAGTTATATTAGTAGTATGTTTTTTAAAAACAGACAAGATAATGATTTGGTGAATATGATTCAATATATTAGGAGTAAGAATTTCCAAACAACATGTCAGCATTATGCATTTGAGGTTTCCATTGAATTTGTATCCTGTTAAGGAAGATGCTATATATAATACTTTATATGCAGATAGTATGTTGGCCGAAATGTCAGATGAACAGATTGAAAAAAGAGATTTTACACCATTTGTATTGCCTGAAGATGCATATCAAAAGATATATAAGGGATTACAGTATATAAAAAATGATAAGGGAAAAGATTATGAACTATTTGATAGTATTTATGCGATGTTACTTAAAGCTTTTATTATAAAAAAAAGTGGGGGGAAAAAGGAAAATAGGAAAAAGATAGAAGATTTTTTAGATTTTGTAATAAATAATGTTGGATGCTATTTAGAAAACGAAGTATATTTGATAGGAAAGTATCTGTGCAATAGTGGTGACACAGTTTTTTTTCAGACACATGCAACAAAATAGGGATAAAGATAATTTTTTCAGAGATGTAAGAGGAATGGCATGGGACTTATGTCATTTAAGAAATGTATTAGAAGAGATGAAAGTAAGAAATACATCAGATGATATTACTTTTTTTTACATTGCTTTGCTTCATATGAAACTGGGTTAGTAGACATCTTGAAAAGTAATCGAATTAAGAGAATTTTATATTTAGATGGACAAGCATATTATAAGTATGAACATGATGTGTTTGAGATTGATGGATGTATGGAATTGAAAAAAACATATAAAGAATCATTTGAAAAAAAAGTAAAAAAATAGCATGATGAAAGAGCTGTGTTTTTCTTTTGGAACAAGAGGCGGGACACTTTTTAAAGGGATAGGATAAATGCGTTAATTTAATTAATCCATTGTTAGATAAAGAACAAATGATTTCAGATTTTATTTGGTTCGTATTAGCTCTCACAAAGAGGTACACGTTCCGAGCCTTCTTACTGTATAGAGGTAATTGTTCCGAGCCTATAATCAAAGAGGCGTTCGTTCCGTGAGGGCGATCAGGCGAAGAAACTTGCAAAAAATGCAGGATGAAAACTAATCTGTCCGGTTTATGATGTTCGTTTTTGCTATAGGTAGTAGCTGATAATTGAAAAAAATGGATGAAGAAGACGGACGTTGACATATGTCATTGTCCGTCTTTTTTGGGTATATAGTTTAGATGCACTGTATACCCTTTTTTTTATTTGGTTGTATGGATAGACCTGGGGATTTATTTGCAGATGCAGGATTTTATGGTGGAGCTCGTTCACAACTTGAATGGAAAATCAAATAAACAATAATTAAGTTGAAAAAAAGGGTATAATTATGGTATAATTAGGGACATAAGCAAGGAGGTGTATGTTATGCCACAAATAATTCCAATTAAAGACTTGAAGAATACATCGGAGATATCTGATATGTGTCATAAGACAGAGGAGCCAATTTATGTTACGAAAAATGGCTATGGAGATATGGTAATTATGAGCATGGAGATTTATGAGTCAACCATGAGACAGATTGCTATGTACAGAGATATAGAAATATCTGAAAAGCAGATAGAGGCAGGACAGGTAAAAAAACGTTAATAAAGGAAGAAAACATGAGTAAGAAACACAAACATATTTCTGCCATGAAAACAACAGAACAAAAGGCAGTACAACAGTCACAGCAGCCACAGGAACTGACACCACAGAAGCTGAACCGGCTTTTGGAGAAAAATCCATTTGCACAGCTTCTGGGAATGGAACTGCTGGAAGTGCGGGAAGGCTATGCTTACGGAAGAATGCGCATGGATGAGCATTTTACGAATATTTACGGTGGAATGCATGGCGGATGTGCGTATGCGCTTGCTGATACGCTTGCTGGTTTGGCGGCATCCACCTATGGCAATTATGTTACAACGATTGACGGGAAAATGAATTATCTGGAGGCTGTGAAAGATACCGGCTATGTGTACGGTGAGGCAGAAGTACAAAGACAGGGAGGACGGATCGGCGTATATACCGTGAAACTTATGGATGAAAATCAAAAAGTTCTGGTTACAGCCGATTTTACCTATTACCGGACAGGACAGGCGATTGACCAGCAGGGATAGGGTGTTTTTTCAAGGTGTCTGATTTGGAAAAAAATCAGACACCTTTTTTTTTTTTACTTGTTTATCGCGTTAAAGTGTAGTAGTGTTAAAATATAAAAAATACCAAGGAGGAAAAGTTATGGGGAAAGGAAGACGGGAAAAGGTTTTGGACAGCATCGGAACATTGCAGCAGACGGTGAATGAATTTCAGATATAAATTGTTTGTAAAATAAAAACAACTTAATAAAAACAGAAAATGCGGTCATATTTATGAAAAAATATTTCATGAATATGACCGCTTTATTGTTTGAAAAACGAAAGATATAAAAGAAAACATACATTATTGTCTGACAATATTATATAAAACCAACAATAGACAAACTATCAGACAAAAAAGAACGGAAAAAGTGATTTACAAGCGACGGTTATAGGAGTAAAATGAGAATCAGTTAAGAAAAAGCAACTCATGAATGATTTACAACGAAAGGATAGTTCTATGAAAGAGCAATGGAATGAGAGCACAGCAACCGCCAAAGGATTATATGATCCGAGTTTCGAACATGATAACTGCGGAATTGGTGCTGTGGTAAACATCAAAGGGATCAAGACCCACCAGACCGTGGAAAATGCCTTGAAAATTGTTGAGAACTTAAAGCATAGAGCCGGAAAAGATGCCGACGGAAAGACCGGAGATGGAGTTGGTATTCTTCTTCAGATTTCCCATAAGTTCTTTAAGAAAGCGGTAGAGCCGCTTGGAATTAAGCTGGGAGAAGAGAGAGATTACGGCGTCGGAATGTTTTTCTTCCCACAGGATGAGTTAAAGACCAATCAGGCAAAGAAGATGTTTGAGGTAATTGTCGAGAAGGAAGGAATGGAATTCCTCGGATGGAGACAGGTACCGATTCATCCGGACAAGCTTTCCGACAAGGCAAGAGGATGCATGCCATGCATTATGCAGGCGTTCATCAAAAGACCGGAAGATGTGGAGAAGGGACTTGATTTTGACCGCCAAGCTGTATGTGGCACGCCGTGTATTCGAGCAGTCCAACGATGACAGCTACGTTGCTTCTCTTTCGAGCAGAACGATCGTTTACAAAGGAATGTTCCTTGTAGAGCAGCTGCGTCAGTTCTTCTCCGATCTGCAGGATAAGGATTATGAGTCTGCAATTGCAACCGTACATTCCCCGTTTCTCTACCAACACAAATCCAAGCTGGGGAGAGAGCACATCCAAACCGTTTTATTGTACATAACGGTGAGATTAACACCATCCGCGGTAATGCAGACAAGATGCTTGCCCGGGAAGAGACGATGGCATCCGGCAAGCTGCGCGGGGAATTCCAGAAGGTACTTCCGGTCGTCAACACCGAAGGATCTGACTCCGCTATGCTGGACAACACGCTGGAATTCCTGGTAATGAGCGGCATGGAACTGCCACTGGCAGTCATGATCATGATTCCGGAGCCATGGGCAAACAACGCCGTGATGACACAGAAAAAAGAAAGATTTCTATCAGTATTATGCAACTATGATGGAGCCTTGGGACGGGCCCGCATCCATCCTGTTCTCCGATGGAGATATCATGGGTGCGGTTCTTGATCGTAACGGTCTGCGTCCATCCCGTTATTACATTACAGACGATGATTATCTGATTCTTTCTTCCGAGGTCGGAGTTCTCGATATTGATCCGACCCATATCGTGACAAAAGATCGTCTGCGTCCTGGTAAAATGCTTCTTGTAGATACCGTGCAGGGTCGTGTGATTGATGACGATGAGTTAAAAGAAAGATATGCGGATAAGCGTCCGTATGGTGAGTGGCTTGACAGCAACATCGTCATGTTAAAGGATTTAAAAATCCCGAATGAGCGTGTGCCGGAATATACACAGGAAGAACGCCAGAGAATGCAAAGGGCATTCGGTTACACGTATGAGTCCTTAAAGGATTCCATCCTGCCGATGGCAAAGAACGGCATTGAGGGTACCGCTGCGATGGGTACAGATACACCGCTTGCGGCGCTGTCCGGAAACCGTGAGCCGCTGTTTCATTATTTCAAGCAGCTGTTTGCTCAGGTAACCAACCCGCCCATCGATGCCATCCGTGGGAGGTTGTTACTTCTACGACGGTGTATATCGGATCTGCCGGAAACCTCTTAGAGGAAAAGCCGGAGAACTGTAAAGTACTTCGGATCAACAATCCGATTCTGACCAACACAGACCTGATGAAAATCCGCAATATGAAAGTAGACGGATTTTAAGGTAGAAACCATTCCGATTATTTATTATAAGAATACCAGTCTTGAGAAAGCCGTAGATCGTCTCTTTATTGAGGCGGATCGTGCATACAGAGACGGAGCCAATATCCTGATCCTTTCCGACAGAGGCGTGGATGATAAACCATGTGGCAATTCCTTCCTGCTTGCCGTATCTGCATTGCAGCAGTATCTGGTAAAGACAAAGAAACGTACTTCCCTTTCCCTGATTCTCGAATCCGGAGAGCCGCGTGAGGTACATCCATTTTGCAACACTGCTTGGTTTTGGTGCGAGTGCAATTAACCCATACCTGGCACTGGATACCGTAAAACAGCTGATCGACGAGCACATGTTAGACAAAGATTATTATGCCGCAGTTGATGATTATAACCATGCAATTATCACCGGTATTGTAAAGATTGCAGCCAAAATGGGTATTTCTACGATCCAGTCGTATCAGGGTTCCAAGATTTTTGAGGCACTTGGTATTGATAAAGATGTCATTGACAAGTATTTCACCAATACGGTCAGCCGCATCGGCGGAATTTCCATCAAGGATATCGAGAATGATGTCAATACGCTTCATTCCGCAGCCTATGATCCGCTGGGACTTGAAACCGATGTAACCCTTGACAGCAAGGGGCGCCACAAGATGAGAAGCGGAGCCGATGCGCATCTGTACAATCCGGCTACCATCCATCTGCTGCAGCAGTCTACCAAACGTGGGGACTATGAGATGTTCAAGCAGTATACGAGTCTGGTAGATGAAGAAGAAAAAGCATACGAACCTGCGTGGACTGATGGATTTTGAGTACCCGAAGAAGGGTGTGAAGCTTGAGGAAGTGGAAAGCGTAGATTCTATTGTGACACGTTTTAAGACCGGAGCGATGTCTTATGGTTCTATCTCACAGGAAGCACATGAGACACTTGCCATTGCGATGAACCGGCTTCACGGCAAATCAAACACCGGTGAAGGTGGTGAGGACCTGGATCGTCTGACCGTCGGACCGGACGGACTGAACCGTTGTTCCGCAATCAAGCAGGTAGCCAGTGGACGTTTTGGTGTTACCAGCCGTTACCTGGTAAGTGCACAGGAGATTCAGATCAAGATGGCACAGGGAGCAAAAGCCGGGCGAAGGTGGACATCTTCCGGGAAAAAAGTTTATCCGTGGATTGCCAAGACAAGACTTTCCACACCGGGTGTATCTTTGATCTCCCCGGCACCCCACCACGATATTTATTCCATCGAGGATCTTGAACAGGCTGATCTTTGACTTAAAGAATGCAAACCGCGATGCAAGAATTTCCGTAAAACTGGTTTCCGAGGCAGGTGTCGGTACCGTAGCAGCAGGTGTTGCAAAAAGCCGGTGCACAGGTTGTCCTGATCTCCGGATATGACGGTGGTACAGGTGCTGCGCCAAGCAGTTCCATCCACAACGCAGGTCTTCCGTGGGAACTTGGTCTGGCAGAGACACATCAGACACTGATTATGAACGGACTGCGTAATAAAGTAAGAATTGAGACAGACGGAAAGCTGATGAGTGGTAAAGACGTGGCCATTGCTGCATGTCTTGGTGCGGAAGAATTCGGTTTTGCAACCGCTCCGCTTGTAACCATGGGATGTGTCATGATGCGTGTCTGCAATCTGGATACCTGTCCGGTCGGTGTTGCAACACAGAATCCGGAGCTGCGTAAGCGTTTCGCAGGAAAACCGGAGTATGTTGAGAACTTTATGCGCTTTATCGCAGAAGAACTTCGGGAGTTACATGGCAAAACTTGGTGTCCGCACAGTGGATGAACTCGTCGGACGAAGCGATTTCTTAAAGGTTCGCGGAGATCTGTCCGAGCGTGAAGCAAAGCTTGACCTGAGCAATATCTTAAATAATCCGTTTGCAGGAACAAAGCAGAAGGTTATTTTTTTGATCCGAAGCAGGTAAAGAACATACTATGCCGAAGGCGGCATCCGGATCATCAACGCTTTCCAATGTAACGGTAACTGCCCAAAGAAAACATATGTTCCACGGACAATACGTCGAACGGGTCATCGGCCAGGAGATACTAAATCATTTCAAAGGAGCCTCCCGACTGAGCGAAGCAAGCAATGAGTTACCTGCGCGTGTCAAACGTCTATGACGAGATCACAGGGGAACACACCACCGTACCCAACAGAAGCGGAGCCGGTGCAATTGAATGCTTCGTCGTGGACGGACGTAAAATCAACGCGGGAATGTTCAACAATATCCCTCCGAACCGGGTGGAAGCCATGGGATACCTCGAACCGGGCGAAGCGGGCAAATACGGTTCCGAAGCCCGGAACGGCGCCATAGTCGTACAC
>VOFJ01001416.1_pt1 | contig 16566 bp, 21 predicted proteins | sample 5384081 | NCBI WGS metagenome assembly VOFJ01 (sample SAMN12384729, study PRJNA508395) | human gut metagenome | isolation source: healthy gut I | host: Homo sapiens
ATCAGTAGCGCTGCTGGTTCAGTTACGTATTGCTATGCTCGGGGAATAAAAGTTTCAGTTGTGATAGTCTGGTAAATCCGACTTGGAGAATAGCATCCGATATCCATTGCCGGTGATCGAGTTCAAAAGGACCGCAGGAAACCAAAGTTATTGCCGAAGGTAATGGCAAAGCTTACATCCGCTGAACTCATCAGAAAAGCCTCCTGTAAAATAATCATTTACTGCTTTATTAAAGATTGCGGATAATGCAAAACTCCATCACTGCATAGAGTCACCATTATAAATATGGTTGTTTGTTTGGTTGCCAGGGGGAAACTGTTAATAGGAAGAAGCAGGCTAATTATACACCCACCCACCTGAGGCTTAATTAAATGCTTATTTATTACTTCCAAAATTTTATATAAAACACCTGTAAATAATTGACCGAATTTTATCGATTCATATGAGAAAAGGCAATGGTTTCAAAATATATATAATTGAGTTTCTTGAATACTTGCTCTAATTTATTGTTCAGTAGATCAGAGTGGGAACTTAAGCTACAATACTCAGATGTAAATATTAATTTAATGGGCAAATATTGGCGTTTTTTAATCCATCATCTTCCACCCACTGAATACTTTCAGGAAAGCATTACTTTTGAGAAACTCAATGTTAGGCTTTCTGTTATCATTTCCCTTTTATTTTCCATTTCCATCAGTATATGAAAAGGCTTTTATTCTTTCTCTAATTTTAAGAAGAGAGACACCTGTCATTGGATTCAGGATACGGCGGCTAAATTGAGGTTCCACCAGAACGGTATAGTCCTGCGGCCACCCTTGCATCTTTGTGAGGTCCCAGCATGAACATCCAGGAGTTTCTGATATTGCAGACCAAGTACTTGCATTACATAGGAATAGCACAGCATGACAGGAACGGTTACGCCATTGCTTTGAACTCTGCCCATTTTCTTACGGCAATCGATTTTTGAAAAACCGTCGATCTACTATCACCATTCCAGTCAAAAAGGCAGTTACATAATACTCATCTCCGGCGCCGGAAGAGAAGTTGCAAACAGTAATTTTCAGCTCGCTTTCTTTACCTGCCTCCAATGTAACAACACGCTCTTTATCCATCGTGAAATCAGCAAAAAGAACATTTTCATCATAAGTAATAGAGCCTATCTTCCATCCCATCCTTCGGGGGCTGCTTTGGGAAGATGATTCACTCACCATACCATTAATCTCAACTTTAGAGATACAAGCATAAGCACCCCATGTTAATTCGTGTCCACACAATTGAGATTGGTGACATCGCTTGCCCGAAGCTACCATACTAAATAGCATAAAGCAACAAAGTAATTTTTTTTCTTCATAATTTTAATTTGTTTTGATTAATAAATGAAAGACATACAACCGGTAGGAAACCAGTGATCGCCTACCGGTCCAATTATTTACTTTAGAATTACAACTTGCTGTAATGCAGATTCTTTTGTCTCAATTTTTTTAAAAGATAAGCACCTTTCAGGTTGCTTGCTGATATCTATTTGAGAGGTAGTAATATTGTTTTGTTGTACCAGACGCCCATCAATACTGTATAAGCTATATTTTTGCCATATCCATATTTTCACCACCAATATGTAAAATACCATCTGTAGGATTAGGGTAAACATTAATAGCTCCAATCGTATGATCAATTATCATACTGGGATCAGAAGAAAACAATCACATAATACTCTTCCTAACTGTCCATTTTCCACAGTTCCACAAGGCTGTTCTCCTACCATACTATCAGCATCACCATAATGCATAAAAACACATATGTAATTTTTCATTCAGTACTGCATTATCCGGTGCAGTCCATCTGAATTCAACAGTTCCCGGATTATCAGCTGAACCAATGGCAGGGAATTGCTATCTTCTGAGATTCCTCTTTTCAAGTATATTATCATGATTCAATCAATATAGGCACGTATCACATAAGCATCCTTCGAGTTAGAATTCAGATTCGAATAGGTCACTTTCATAACATATTCTTTTTCCTTTCTCTATATGCGCATTCAACTCCGATTGTCTCTGAAATCCTCAATAATCTCCGTGTTATTCACCTCACCAGTAGTTTCATTAGATATATTTGCAAATTCCACTTTTTTAATATAAGCATAAGGACGATAAAAGAATTCCGGGACACATACCTCATCAACCGGCTCGTCGGGGACCATCGGGAGGGAGTACATGAGCATTCTCTTCACCATATATGATACCATAATCTTCAACATCTCCACTATCAATTTCTCCACAGGGATCTTCACCGTCTTTGCCTAATGTATAGTGTAACATTACACGGAAACCAAATTCTTTATCCACTACCATATCATCTGGCACAGTAATATCAAAAATAAGTACATGCTCTGTACCTGCTTTACCAATCTTATTTATTTTCTGGGGAGCAATCATTTCATCTTGTTGGAATACATAATCACCATTCCAGTCAAACCAGGCGCGAACTGTGTAGGGGTCATTTTCACCGGATTTCCAGTTTTTGCACAGTAACCTCAATTTATATGTTTTTACCTTTCTCCAGTCCGGCTACATAGTCGCCCGGAAATCTTTATACTGTTGTCCATCAAAGTCCGTATTTCTTTCTATCTGAGCAAACTTGACTTTAGAGATGTGCGCATAAGGAGCAAAACGAGGATTAAATAAACAAAAAAGTATACGGATCATTAAACAATACTCCAAAATTAATTTTTCTGTGCAGTTGGCGTTCCATTTTCCACCTTTAAAACAGAAGTATTCAAAGTTATGAGACATCACACGGCTATCGGAAGCCTGGTGACTGAGGGGCTTTTCCACTCATCGCAATCATAGCAGTAACATCACTTGAAAGAATTACTGTTGCCTGCAAACCTGCCGGCAAATTCGAAATTGTATAATCAGTACCTTCTACCAGTACACCTAGTTTGGCAAATGTCATCCCGGCACTTGCTTTAACTGTAGAGAACCACTTACATTTCCTTGATTATCTAAAGTTTCGGAAAAATTCCTCCCCTTTACAATCGGGACTGGGGGGGCAGCTACATAGCCATCATTTACTCGGTTGCAACCAGGTTTTTCTTGCCACAATTCACTCCGAGATAAAGACTCATTTAAATAATATTCCATTCGAGCCACCTGTCCTGCAGTAAAATGTCGGTAAGCATCTGTGTAATTCATAAAGTTTTCCCCAATCTGTATAATTTCCTTCACAGTTTGCGATCGGCCATTTGGAAGTAGCTACAGGAGGGGTATCTTCAATCCCATCATTCGGATAAGTACATCCGGTGTGATGCAACCCCATAAAATGCCCAAATTCATGAGTCAAAACCCGACGAAAATTTTCGTTTGTATTATTGCCAATATAACTACCGTTGTAAACTACACGAGCCAAATTCTCCATTGTCATTGAAGTCCGGTAACCAGGAAACACCGGAATTATAGTAATCCCCCATCTGCATAAAAGATCTTTCATTATATATATATTTCATATATCGGCTATTATCCCATGCGTATTTCTGGATCGCTTCATCATATCCTCCTCCATTACCAAAACCTTTCTCGGCTTCGTCATAGAATACAACACCTTTCGTCGGATTTCCGTCGGATCTATCTTAGCCAAGCGAAAAGCGATATTCAACGGCTTTTTTATCTCCTCAAAACGGTTACTCGCCCCTGCCTGGTTATAATCGGCAGTCAATCCTTGAAAATCTTCATTGGTTTGTTTTTAAGGCCTTTTCTATTAAGCTATAAGTCACTTTTTCAGACGAGAATCATTCGTAGCGTCTCCAAATACATGGAAACAACCGGAATCACATACTGTCCCTGATGATAAGAGGCATTAGATCTCGTCGCTGCCAGAGCACCTACATTTTCAGCTATTGCGGCAGGATGCGATTTCCTATACATTTCTTGCTGATGTTCGAACCCACACACATTTTGCTGTGCCGATACCCCCGTTTATACTTCCCATTCCAAGAAGTACACCCAGTAAAAACAGTGTATTTTTTTTCATTTTTCAGATATTAAGTGGGCTTGAAAGGTCTTCACAGACCCCTCAAATCCCTGTTAAACAATTAATAAAAGTTATTTCTAATCGATTTTGTTATTGCTCTGAATCTCCATCAAAGGAAACCGGAAGGAAGGCATCTCGGTACTAAAAAGTTTTTGCGCCCTGCCAAATGTAAAAGCTTCATCCAGCTTACCCCCAGCGACGAAGAATCGCCAAAACGGAAGTTTTCTACAGCAAATTCCATCAAACGCTCATGCTCTATTTGAGCCTTTACAGCCTCGTAAGACTCCCTCGACATACCCGGCATATCTCCATGCACCCTTCTTACTTCGTTAATCAGTGGTACGGCCTTTTCTGAATGTCCTTGTTCATTGTAAAAATCTCAGCCTGCATCAACAGAACATTGGCATAAACGCATAATAGGCGCATTCGTCGAAGTAGTGGATTGTTTTAGTTTTTGCATATCATCAGGCATGTATTTGCGGAAACAACGATTAATCTCATCACTCGCATCAAATAAATCTGTATACTCAAATCCATATATTCTCTCATTGCCATCATTAAAATAAGGATCGTCAAGAACATACTTGCATATGCCCGGGAACCCAGATTACCTGTAGTAGCAAGTACGTCCTTTTTTCTATATTCATTTCAGAATCATTTCGCTCGGACGAATCTCCCATCCCCTCCAATACAGGAGCCGCTACCCAATAGTGCATCACATGCTGATGATAAAAGCACCATCAGAGGTATTTCCTGTAAACTGAATTTCAAAGATAGATTCTTTACAATTTTATTTGTCCCATTAAAACATACTCAGAAAATCTTTCTCCAAAGCATAACCTTTCACTTGCTCTAACGCTTCTTCTGCTTTTAGTGAGATACTCCGTTTTCTTCTCCGGTTGTTCATAAGCCCGCGTCAGGTAGGCCCAACCGAGATAGGCATAAGCAGCACCACTTGTCACGCGGCCGGCTTGTAGAGAAGGACGGGTTAGGTAATATTTTACCAGCCGCTGATAATTCCGAACAAACGAACTCCCAACCTGCTTCCCTGGTAGAAAGAGCCTTATGCGTTTGTTCTTCACTTGTCAAATATTCATCACGAATAATAATCTTCTCCCAGTTCAACAGTAACTTCATGTGATAGTAGGCACGTAAGAACACTGCTTCACCTTCCACACTATTATACTTTTCCCGATCCATCGGATGATCACCTGTCTGAACTTTATTAATACCAAATAAGACATTGTTTTTGTATAATTAATGCCATTATAGCAATTCATCCAATACTCTTTTGATTCGGGAATTCTCATTATTATATGTAAAATCATAAATTTGTCCCCACTCCGGATAGTTATTTACATCCGAACCCTTCTCCATGATATCTTCACGAAAAGTTTCTATCACAAATTTAATTTCAGAGAAATTATAAGTACCACATCTGTTATCCAACTGGGCATATGCAGCAGATAATCCGGATTCCACATCGATAGAATCCCTCCAAAATTTATCAGTAGAAAAATCCGGAGATTCTACCGTTAGAAAGTTATCGCATCCACCCAAAAAATGTTGCACAAAAAAAGAGATGTTATATAAATATATTTTTTTCATGGCTGATAGTATTAGAATTGATTAAAATGTCACCTGCAAAACCAACAACATAAAGAGCGAGTAAAAAGGATAAATAAAGACATCTACTCCTGTATCCAGAATACTGGAAGAAAACTCTGGATCAATACCCGAGTAATTGGTCCATGTCAACAGATTTTCAATTGCTAACATAAAAACGACACTTGTCTATATAAACCTTCTTAGTCAGATTTTTAGGTAAGGTATATCCCACTTGCAACTGACGTAAACGAATGAAATTACCTTTTTCCAGAAAACGGTCAGATTCGCGAGAATTCATATTAGATCTTTTTAGTACGGCACGTGGCATTACATTACTCCTGTTATCTTCAGTCCATGCTCCCCAACGTCGACTTAAACAGATTGATTCCTGCGTCCATTGATTCATAATACAGGCGATTAGCATTATACAATTTATGCCCCCAGGCACTTCCTAATAAGAAAGAAAAGATCAACTCCCTTGTAAGAACCGCCAAACGATAAGTTAGCCTCTAATTTTGGGTATACCGAACCACAAATACTTTATCATTTTCATCAATAACGCCATCATTATTCAAGTCTTTAAATCGGATATCACCAGGTTTCGCATCGGGCTGAAGAACTATATTTTTTATAGAACCAAGTCCCGGCTGTACAACCTCTGTATAGTGATTGGTCACATCTTCCGGTGATTGAAATATTCCATCCATTTTGTATAAAAAGAAACTCGCCACGGGATATCCTCCAAAGTTTGAGTAACAAAATGGCCGGCACCCTTTAAAGCTGATCCATACAGAACCCCGATTGGGATCGGCTTTTAGCATCTCGTTTTAGTAGTAAAAAGAGATTGAATCCGATATTATATTCAAAACCATTACTATTATCTGCATAATTCAATTCTAACTCAAATCCCTTATTTCTCATCTTCCTACATTCACTGTCGGGTTATAGATACCAGCGGATGGAGACATAACCTTCTCAATCAATAAATCTTCCGTTGTATTATAATAATAATTCAAAAAGAGCCCGAGAGCTTATTATTAAAAAAGCCAAAATCAACCCCAATATTCTTCGTATCAGTAGTCTCCCAACGTAAAGCATCATTTACAAGATACAAGTTAACCATACCTGGCCAAGGATTGGTACCTTGTACGTAGCTCATCCACTGGGTATTGTCACTGGTCATCGTCGGAGCATAATAATATCCTAATGCATTTTCGTTACCCAACCGTCCCCAACTCGCTCTCAATTTCAAGTTGCTCACAACATCTCCCGAAAAAAAACTCTTCCTCGCTAATACGCCATCCTAAAGCCATAGAAGGAATACCCCCCACCGGTTATTCTTTTCCAAATTTAGAGGAACCGTCGGATCGAATCGTTGCCCGAAATAAATATTTACCCGAATATGAATAATTAATACGACCAAAAAATGAAGCACGATTATAATTCCAGAAAGATCCGCTTCCAGTAAATGTTCCGCCTGTACCAGCATCTATCGTAGGTGATGTAGGATCAAAAAGAATCCCGCTGGAACTTCTGTTATTACCAACTTCCCATTTACCACATCATAATTCATTTTTTTCCCTCAACATTGATTTGACTCCAGTCTTTACGAGCTGCAGATAAAGAGCTACCAGCCATCACACTCAGAGAATGTTTACCAAACGTTTTATCAAAAGTCAGTACATTATCGAATGTCTGCTCATACCAGTAAGAATTGCTATCATAATTATATGGATATAAGCTTTGTCCTCGAATGTCGGCAGTATACTTCTCCGAATGGTATTTAGTATTTGCATAATATCCTCTATAAGCATATGCTGTCTTGAACTTTAGCCATGGAGCAATATCCACGGTCAAACCTATATTGCCAATAATATCATACCCATTCGTTTTTTTATGTTTAAAATGATCATCTGCCATCACATTACGATTATTAGGCATTTCCAAACGAACTCCATCGACAGTCATATCATTTTAAACCATAACCCGAGGGTTGATTTTCATCATAAACAGGCACCATTGGAACCATTGCATACATCTCCTTTAAGGAATATTGTGGTTGTTGGCTTTGTGTCACTTTTAAAAGCTAAAGAAGCATCAAAATTAAAAATTCTTTTTGCAGATTCAACTTAACACGAGCATTATCCGAGTGTATTTATTACCCCCTAAAAATCCCTTATCATCCAGTGATTATAAGATATTGAATATTTTGCAATATCAGAACCTCCCTCGATATTAACATTATAATTCTGAGATAAACCATTACGAAGCATCTCATCTTGCCAATTCGTATCAAATCCAGTCGGATTCTTCAACTTCCATCTGGATCTTTAAATGATAAATATCGGTTTCTTGGCAACAGCATTTTCGTACATCATATTATGTACATATAGATACTCATCAGAATTCAGCATTTCAAACTTATTAGAAGCACTTGTAAATTGACAGAATGCATTGAAGTCAATCTTAGTCTCACCCTTCTTACCGTTTTTGGTAGTAACTATCACTACGCCATTTTGCAGCAACAGAACCATATATAGCAGCTGCTGCACCGTCTTTTTAATATCTCCATCGACTCAATATCCTGCCGGATTAACAGTGGTTATATCCCCCGGAAAACCATCTACAATATAAAGTGGTTCATTACTTCCCATCGTTTTAATACCACGGATTTTAACAGAAACGCCTGCCCCTGCATTACCTCGACTTCAGAATATTAACACCAGCTACTTTCCCTGTAAAGCCTCTGCCGGATTTGTTGTTGCACGACTAGCCAGTGCTTCAACATCCACAGAAGAGATAGCTCCGGTCATATCACTTTTTCTTCATTGTACCATAACCAATGACAATCGTTTCATCTAACATCTGACTATCTTCTTTCAAAATAACTTTAAGCGTTTTCTTTCCATTTTAAAGAAATAGTCACCATGCTTGATATACCCCATATAAGAGACATCAATCTGATCATTTGGAGAAACTACTAATACAAAACCTCCATTCAAATCGGTAATCATACCATTAGTTGTCCCAGTAACAACGACATTTGCACCTATCAATGGCTCGCCATTACTATCCAACACATACCCTTTTAATTGATAATTTTGTGCATAAGCAGAGAGTGGAATAAGAAAGAGTAATGACATTATTGCATATAATAATGTGTCCCCTAAGTAATTACTTTGCTTCATAGCAATTAAATTTTAAAGTTAATAAATGCGCTTTTTTCAAACATGCGACAAATAAACTTCAAAAATCTAACTACCACCTAAAAATATTGATCTACATAACCCCTACAAAACAGTAAAACAAAAGACTTTACACCCTACAAAACATTTCTTAAAATGTTGATAATAGATAATTTATATCTAGATAAGGGGAGTGTAATTTAAACTCTGTCTGGTTCATATTCTAGGAAAATCACTACAAATATAATTTTTTCTCTTTTTGGATTTACAAATGCTTTTTAAGGCTGTTATTGGTAGTGTGCAAGGGCGGTGAGGAACGAGCCGTTTATATACCCTTTGCTCACTACCGGGAACAGCCTTTTTTTTGCGTTTGAAAAACCGGGAAGAAAAATGGATTATATATCCAATGGCATTCTATCACCGAACTTAATCCGCAATTGACCGGCTGTCAATGCCCAATTATGAAGAGGCTGTGTCCATTTTTTGAGATATTTATAACGGCCAGGTAGATCAACTTCATCAAGGCCATGTCATTAGGGAAAACGCCCTTTGTCTTGGTCACTTTTCTAACTTGACGATGGAAGCCTTCTACGGCATTAGTGGTGTAAATTAGTTTTCGAATCTGTTCATCATAAGCAAAATAGGATGTAAGCTTGTCCCAATTCCTTTTCCATGAATCCATGACTACAGGATATTTCTTACCCCATTTATCTTGTAGTTTATCAAAATTCAATTCCGCCAGATCAAGCGTAGGGGCTTGATAGATTGTCTTTAAATCAGACATAAACTCTTTCTGATCTTTTGAGGCAACATATTTCAATGAGTTCGGATTTGGTGAACAATACAACTCTGTATAATCACATGAGGGAAAATTGTGCTGATGGCCTCTGCGAACCCCGTTAGATTATCAATACAAGCAATCAAAACATCTTTCATCCCCCGTGCTTTAAGATCGGTCAGAACACTCAACCAGAAGTTAGCTCCCTCGCTTTTCGGAAACATACATACCTATAAGCTCCTTACGGCCATCTTTGTTGATGGCCAATACATTATACACTGCTCTGCTTTCGGTTCGGCCTCCATCTTTTACTTTATAGTGCATCGCATCCAACCATAGAATGGTGTACATATTCTCCAAAGGGCGACTTTGCCATTCTTTTACCTTGGGAACGATCCGGTCTATTATTTCGCTAAGGGTATTGTGTGAAATCTCCACATCGTACATTTCCTCTATATGAGTGGAAATATCTCTCAGACTCATCCCCATGCCATACAAACTGATAATTTTGGAGGACATATTATCTGCCAAAATCGTCTCCCGTTTCTTGAGAATCTCCGGATTAAAACTGCTGTGGCGATCCTGGGGAGTCACTATCTCAATCTCCCCGGCCATCGTTTTAACGCGCTTACTGCCTCGGCCATTACGCTTATTGCCAATCTGACGCTCTGACTCATCCAGATGAGAGGACATCTCTCCGTCTAAAGCGGCTTCTAAAAACTCTTTTAATAAGGGGCCAAAGGCGCCATCCTTTCCTGTGAGTGATTCACCACTGCGAAGTTGTGCTAATGCCTTGTCTCGCATTAACTGGTACTCTTGACTGTTTCTATCCATAATGCAAAGTAAATTGTTTTTTTGGACAGAGTTCAAACATGGTCTCTTCAGTGCAGCCATTTATACACTATAATGCTATTTGTATTAACAATATTATAGTTTTTCTTTTGCAGCACAATAATTTATTATTTCATCTGTAAATCCTTTGTAAAGCAGGTTGTCCGCTAAATTGAAAAGCCAATAACTGAATGCACCAATATTATACTCAATCAAAATAGGTTTATTATCCTTATCTATCCCAATGTCAAGGGCTATTAACCCATGATGAGGTATCTTTTTGCTACATTTTTGCAAATTTTTTATTTCCTCATAATGTACAAAAATCGGATTGGCTAAAGTTAATGCCATTAAAAACTTTTGTTGTAGTCCCAAATGTCTCAATAAACATATTTATTCAACCCTCCACATTATTTATTCCAATGAATCTTCCTCCGGAATGTGCATTATCAACTACTGAACCGTTTGTTCTATCCTAAGTATATTATTGGTTACATACAATTGGTTATCTGTTACAGAGCGATAAACAGCCATACGAATTGTATTTATTGATGTTGATTGAACTGAGAAAAAAACGTCGACTGACTAATACATTCTGTATAATAAAAGTCATTCTTATAATAGTCAAGCAAAAGTTGTGTCATAACACAAAAAACAATGCCATTCTGACCTCACATACCTTTTGATCTTTTTATAAAGAGCGAAATGCCTCGACCACTGCATGAATCTATTGAAGGCTTTACAATAAAAACGATTTACTCCTTCAAGTATTTTCTTTCAATAGATTTTCATCATTAATGGTTTTAAGTATACAATAATCTTCATCCATAAAGATACCATTCATCCTACGCAAATAGGTTTTAGGTAACCATATCTTGGATACATCTTGCCATAAATATTTTTATCTTCGTAATAATCCCGTAAGCGTATCGGATTCAAAATAGGCTCAATGTATTGACACTTATACTTCCCGGAATAAAATATCCGGCTTATTCCCACATAACGAGAAAAGCAACGCATAATATATCACATCAACACTGTTGTTAATTTTTCCATTTATTCACAAAGTTTTTTTTCTCCTTCTATTTGCGTATTAGAAATATGATTTTTTCGCATAATTTTTTGAATATATGCCCTTTGATGCTTATGCATTAACCATATCATACAATACCTAACGCTCGTCTTTATCTCCTTGCTAAAATTCATTTTTATTACTTTACATTCACTACAGTTAGATGAATATAATCTCTTATCGTACCATCTCTTCCCTATCAAAAACCCAAATCTATAAGTAGCTTCACTAATAAAGCATGAGTTCCCTCTTTCCACCTCCAAATTCATAACTACATATTTGTTTTGTATGCCAAATGTTAGAATACAATAAACATCTATTTGTGAATATATTTTTCTTATTAAAGAATCATTATCAAAATGCGCTTCTCATATTGATCAATAAGTAATGTCTGAATGCCAAAACATTCCAATCAGGCCTGATAAAGGAGCTTCTCCTCTATTTTTATTGATGCAACATAGACAAAGTACTTGTTTTAACTTTCCTCTTGTAGTAATCTTAGTTTCCACATATGAAACAAATCCGGAGATAAAGCATCCTCCTCTGAGACGGTCTGAAAACACTTAAAAATTCAGAAACAACTTTCGGTTCTAAGCCATTCAGAAACCGGAAACATTAGCCCCTTTGCTCGCTATGGGGTAATTCTGAAAGTACTCATTTTCATTTGTTTAAACAGTTTTATCTCCTAAATTTTTTTAGAGAATGCTTTTACTTAACACTTTTGATAAAAGATCAAATTGATGTTCATATAACACAGAAAAAGAAAAGTTTATATAGCCATTTTAAAACAAATTTATTATTACCTTTATAGGGGGGAATATTGAGCTTTTGTTCTTTCTATACTAAATTGCTCATTTAAATGAGCAATATTCATGAAATCCTTCAATAACAAAAAGCCCCTCAGAAGCCTCATGTCAACCATTACCCTTTATCTCAAAGTCAAGCCAATTCATCCCATCACTCTCAACGCCATGTTGATCAGATCCTCCCCCCCACATATTCATTGCATCCAGATATCCGCCAATATGATCTCATTCGACCTCTCCCGCATAAAAGAAACGTTCAAAACACATACAGCACATTCTCTCTATCACAAGATGCCGAATCAGAATGTTCTACTCTCATATGCTAAATTAGTAGCAACATAAGCGTTGCCATTGCTGTCTCTCTCTTCAACCGTCCTCAGATCACGTCTCCATTGTCATACAGTTTTCATCCAAACTATATCACCCTACTATCATAAATCACCGGATGTGGAAGTACGAATTTCTTATTCATGTCTGGAAATTTCAACTTTTTGAATGTTGCTCATTGCTAAGTGTCTTAAATCTTTTAAATTTCTCAGAGTTCCTATATTTGTAGAAGATAGTGAGATCGTATTTTCGAATACCAACATCCATAGAGTATTTATCTAAACGCAACAGCATCATTTGGGGATGAAGAAGTTTAAGTCTTGGTGCCACATGAATAAACGGTCCACATGTCCATTAGTCAACATCTGCAAGGTATTACACTATTAAACACACAAAAAGAACCCAAAGTACATTGTCATTAATAGTTTTTGGACTAGAATAGAAGATACAAAATATCTCTCACATCCGCATATCACCAAACACCTCCTCGACCCTACCCACAATCTTTGTCACAATTTCAAAACAGGAAGGGGCATTTCAAATAGAGGTTTCTGTTTCTAGCCTCTTATTCTCAATTTCTTCATTGAGTATATCCCTATACAAACTGGGGAAGAGCCACAGACTCAATAGTGACATTTAGATTGAAAGACACGAGAATCTCTATAAAGCCTGATATAAATTCATTAGTTTGGAGTTATATTTTTTGGATTTAGTCTTTTTTCTTCTTCATTGATAAAACAGATTTCCTTATCATCTTCTAACTGTTTTGGTTGTAGTCCGGGGTAAAACGATTATGAGAGTATTTGTGACACAAGAGTCACTTCTATTTACTAACCAATAAAAGACAACAAGCAAAAAGAGAAAGTCATGAACTACGCCTATTAAGTTCTCAAATCATCCAAATGAGAATTTCATGCCAACCAACGTCCAGCAACCATGTTCCACCTTTCTTCAATAAATCAAAACCAGCTGGCTTCAGTTAATAGAATCTTATCTATCATGATTTAATATAAAATCAAAAAAAGATTTTAATGATAACTTTTCGATATTTAAAAAGAAGTCTGAATCATTTCTTATTGAAATAGAAATAAAGCATTCAATTGATGTCTCTGAAGTCATCTTTCGGACCTCTCAAGTTGGGAAACTCATGTTATACTTAAGAAGAATTTTACTTCCAAATCAGTTTATTATTCGAATGAAAACTAAAAACACACATATCCCTCTCTCCATGAAACCTTGCAAACTCAGTGAATTTACCAAACGCCCTATCTTTAAGCACTCCTACAAAAAGAATCTGTTCAGTTTCAATTTAGAAAACGCCTTATAGTCTAACTGAGAAAGCCTCACCAAAAAAGCCTGTATTAACAGAGTCGAACAGTTTTTCGAGCATGCCAATAGCAGCAATTCCGCTCCATCACTGCAGTTTTGAATACTTTAGGAAAAGAGGCTCCAATGTATGGCCTCCTTTAAGCGAAGGAACCAGAAACAATGACAGCCTAAAAAGATATTTATCGCCAAAACGCCAAGCTGGTATTAAATCAGAAATACTTCATATTCCAAGCATTCAGTAACAATAAAGCAGTTAAAGTTTGGCAAAAAAAGAATATCTCTTTATACTATCATGATAATGATGCCAAGCATAAAAAGCGTCAAAGCACTTCACTCACTTGTTGCAATAACAGGTTTGCCGTCATAGTGCATTGAACTATAATCTATTCTTCAACATCAATAAACAGAACTGAAAGTATGATGAATAAAGCTAGTTTCATTGTTTTATAATTCGGTATCTAATTGAAAAGTCCCAAAAGCCTGACATCAAAAACAATAATGTTTTTTCTCTATAAGTAAGCTTTTGTTAATATCAAGCCAATAACTGTATCATATTTTCCAAAGACAACTACTGATAACTTCATACTGTATTCATGCTGTGCAACAGCTGATTACCCAAGATCATCAAAATATATAGCTAAATGCTTTAGTAGTCATCAATGACTGAACATCCTTTAAAAAAGCAAACGTTGACAATGCTTAACAATCACTTAACATGCTTCACTACTTCTGATTGGCCAGTTATTCTCTCATACCATCATATTCATCCTTGCGTTAATAATCTCAGATTATAACTGAAGTGTTGTGTAGTACATTGGGGCTAAGTAATAAGGATCTATAATTAATACAACATACCCACCAAACCGAAGTTTAAAAAGGATAGTTCAGTACTTGCAGTTTCATCCGATGAGTGAACATCTTAGATAACTGTCATGAAAGGTCATCACGCCAGAGTCAATCATGTTGTGTGCTGTTGAACAGAATGGCTACACTGCGTCTCTTTCCAATTAGAGTGGTGAGCCCTTAGAAGTTTCTGATTTTCAATGTATGAGTTTATCACCCAGATTGTCAATGTTCGAGAATAGCTAAAAGAAAATCTTCGTTGAATTTCAAGCGGACACCTTTCTACCACCGGAATACATTCGTCTTCGGTAACACCTGGGTAGACAGTTGATTCATAAACAACGATATCTCCTTTGAAATCACTTTACCTACAGTGGTACTCGCACCATAAAGAGGTGTCAGATCGGGATTGTTATTTACATCGACAGGAACCGTTGCCACTACATAAAAATTACAATCTCTGATATCTTCTATATCGGAGGTACAGGTGAAACCACCGGCAATGGCAGATTGTAACAGCTCGTCACTTACCTCAAGCGTGGAATCATGTCCTGCCATTAGAGCCTCTACCCTCTTTGAGTTCAGATCAAAGCCAATCGTTTTGTATTTGTTGAAAATAATCTTGCTAACGGCAAGCCAACATAACCCTAAGCCGATAACACAAATTTTAGTATCCATATAAATGTATCTATGTTTTGTCTTATTTAAGTTCTCCCAATACCAGGCAACCGTTTTTTCAATCCGTTGCGCATACTATATTGCGGGGCATAATCAAGAGCTTTTGGCTTTGTCTATACATGCCAAAAGAAATGGCGGATATCGCCTATTCGATTGGGGGACCATGCAGTATTTCTACATTGACTATTTCCGGATCAAAATCACTTAGAAACCCCTTTTAAATAATCAACCAATTGATTTAAAGTGGTACGTTCAAGCCAAAAGCTGTATTGTATACCATTGATCGTCCGGCAGAGATGGTTTCCAATGCCAACAAGTTCATCTGTACCACATTCTTTTGATGTAAGTAAAGTCGCGGCTATACTCTCCGTCACCATTAATAAACCGGCGATTCATGATTCATTAATTTCTTTACAAAGAGAGGAATCACAGCAGCATATGTCTAACGTTAGGATCTTGTCTTCGACCAAATACGTTGAAGTATCTCAAACCCAACACACTCCATGCCATAAGTTTTAGCAAAGACACCTAGGTATTAGGAGTTCGTCACATATTTAGTAATCGTACAGAGAGCGAGCGGCTGACGTATCACATCTGCAACCTTCGGAAGACTTCGTTGCCGTCACCATAAAGTAGAAGAGTCTGGCTGCATAGACAAAACGCTTCTCACGCCTGCATCTCTGGCAGCAACAAGCATATTAAGGAAACCGGAAATGTTCACTTCGTTGGTAGTGGCAGGGTCTGGATAGAACGAGGCAACTGTGCTCAGCTGCTTCATGCAACAGAGAGTTTGTTGCTCATGCCACGGCTTTCCGGCAGTCTGCCAGATTACGAATATCGCCTACGACACGAGTTTAAAGGTAAAGGATATTGCCATCAATGGTAAATAAACTCAATATGACCCTGTGAAAAATTATCCAGGCAGTCAACAGACATCACCCCTTCAAGGTCCTTGATAAACATTCATTTAATTTATTTTCTATAAAGTTAAAAAGAGCATATCACGTGCTGCATGTTTTCATTTATTACTTCCAGTTCGACAATGATTAGCCCAGCAATACGTAACTGAACGAAGTACAATGA
>VOFJ01001983.1_pt1 | contig 16518 bp, 22 predicted proteins | sample 5384081 | NCBI WGS metagenome assembly VOFJ01 (sample SAMN12384729, study PRJNA508395) | human gut metagenome | isolation source: healthy gut I | host: Homo sapiens
TCAGTATGCTTCGTTCAGTTATTGCTGCGTATCGAGATCTGTCTCCTCCCAGAAGGGAATACAGGTGTAGTCTGTTCCGACCGCAACTGCCGGTATATGCAAAAGTTTTTTCTTTTTCATGTAAGTCATTGTCTCCGCAGGATAAAGGTGCGGAGTGACAACGATGTCAAAATCATGTTTGGCAATATAGGAAGCTAATTTTTTCCCTAATAAGGCGTTGGCAAAATAGACGGGAGATTTCCGCCTGGAACTAGAAATCAGCATACCTACTTTATAAATGAATCCAAAAAAGAACGGAATATGTTTTACTATGCCGACATAGGCTCCGGCAACGGCATGGGAGGTGCGTTTCCCGGATAAAAAGAAACATATCCATCATCTCTACTGTATGTCCCTTTAACTCGGCGGCCTCCCTGACAGCCCTTCCGGCACTGTTGTGTCCTTCTCCTGTATCACAGGATAATATCAAAATTTTTTCATAAATCTATAGAATCCCTTTCAAATTTCGGCTATAATCAGTGTAGCATATCGTATGTAAAATTACGAGAGAGAATTCTGGCGTAAGAATATCATTCAGGAGAGAGCATGAAACTATCAGGGAAAAAGGGAACAGAACAGTCAAAAAAGAAATCCGTCGGAAAAGCAAAGAAAGCATCTGAGGTAATAAAAGTTCCGGGAGACTGGCTTTATATGACACCACAGGAAATCGGTGTAAGACAGATATATGAAGCATTTGGGGAACAGGATGGCTATGAACTGGAAATCTGGGAAGATGCCGGAGTTCTTGAGATTGGAATGTCAGAGGGAGCTTCTGTAGATATCGAGACAGCACAGATCCATCAAAAGACGAGGTTACGGCTTTTTGCAAGCAGAACATCAGGTGAAAACGGTTTTTCTTGTGACCTTTAAACCGGAAACTTATGAGGAAGCAAAACTGGTCATGCGTAAGATCATGGAGAAAACCGGCGGATTCTTCTGCGGAGATACGGAAGACTTTACACCTCAATGTTTGCGTGACAGAATAGAATGGTTGTAAAACAGATAAAGTATTTTTCTACAGGAAACAGGGAATCGCAGAGTAAATAAATGAGGGGCAGGATACGGACATGAACTTTGATTACATAAAAAGAGGCAGAGCCTTCTACAGATGACTTGAGACAATTATATGATTCGTTGTATCAAAATTTGGAAAAAGCAGAGGAATTATATTGGACAAAAACCACAGAGATGTGGCATGATGTTGCGCAAAAGCAACGGAAAACATCTGCCGGATTTATAATGGCTACTATGCAATCAATTTTTCCGGAGAGTGCCACGCTGGAAGAGTATCTCTGTTATACAGGAGATGATGATCATAATGCGATGGTCAGCCGTTTTTTTAAGTGTTGTGAGAAAAGAGCAGAGAGACCGTCTGGAGTGGCTTCGCGTGTGGGGCGATGAATGTGTTTTTATGGAGGAAAATCCAGACCAGATCAGACATAATGCGGATAAACTTTATCTGAAATGTCAAAAAAAAAATGATGGTGTACATGATGGAGGCAACAAAAGAAATGTGCACGCGTATTGATCATATGGAGAATCTGCAGGGAAGAAGTTTTGCGGATGATATTTTGCCAGGTTATCAGTCAGAAGAAGAATTAGAGGCTTTGGAAGAACAGCGGCAGAAGGAACAGCGGAAGAGTTTCTGGTCATCCCTGTTTGAAAGAAAGAAAAAAGTAGCATTGCATTTACAGAAAAAGCTACAATGGGAGAGAAGCATGTCAAAGATTAAATTGATCGCCAGCGATCTTGATGGAACATTACTGTTAAATTTCGCAAAAACTGCAATCCGGAATTATTTCCGATTGTAGAAGAATTAACGAGAAAAAGGAATTTATTTTGTACCGGCAAGCGGACGACAGTACGTGAATCTGCAGAAACTATTTGCCCCGGTAAAAGATGATATTATGTATCTGTGTGAAAATGGAGCGCTGGTCATGCACAGTGATCAGGTTCTGGTGAAGAAAGCAGTTTGAAGATTCCCTTGCATTGGACATCTGTCACACTGTGATGGATCATCAGATTGCGAGATTGTCATTTCCGGTGAGAGAACTTCTTATCTGATTCCAAAGTCAAAAGATTTTGTGACACATGTGCGTGATGTGGTAGGAAATCATGTGACAGTGATTGATGCGCCGGAACGCATTGAGGAACCAATCATCAAAGGTATCTTATTTTACACAGCCGGAGAAGCAGGAAAAAGCAACTGCAGAGTTTCGTGAAAAATATCCGGATGACCGTTGCATTATTGTGACATCGGGAAACCGCTGGGTAGATTTTTACACCGCTTGGAACGAGTAAAGGTGCCGCCTTAAAAGAGATCGGAGAGCGTCTTGGAATCGCACCGGATGAGATGGCAGCATTTGGTGACAATGAAAATGACAGAGCGATGTTAGAATTTGTCGGTCATCCGTATCTGATGGAAGTATGCAACCCGACCATGGAAAATATTGTGGCGGAACGCTGTAAAAAAAGTAGAAGATACGCTGAAACAGTTTTTGTAGGGCTGCCATCACAGAGGAAGTTTAAATGAAAAAAATTATTATCAGGTTCCTACTATATCGTGTTGCTTTTTGGGAGTGCTATTTGTTGTCGGTAGTTTTCTGTTTGCAAAAAAATGAAACACATTTCCGGAAGGGGAGATCGCAGGACATCAGCAGATCACGCCCCAGAGCATTACACAGGTAGATGAAATGACAAAAGAATACATTTTCTCAGGAGAGCAGTTTACAGGGAAAAAATATATGTCTTGCTTTTTTATTCAATCCATCTTGGTATTGAAGTGTATGAAGATGGCGAGCTGATTTATAATCTGAAGCCGGTTCCAGGTATTTTTGGCACAACACCCGGGTCTGTCTGGAATTTTCTGGAGATCGATCCGGATTGTGGGCAGGTCATTGTGAGGACACATGCTTTGCGTACGAGAGAGTGGGCGGCGAGACCCTGTCTTTTTATATCGGCGAGGCGAGTCGATGAGGTGCTGTATCTCATACGCAATTCTGCTATAGGTGCGTGTGTGTGTCTGTTGGAACTGGCAATCGGTATATTTCTGATCATGTATTTTATCATTGGCAATAAAGGGATACGCATTGAAAACTATGTTTTGTATTTTGGATTATTTGCAGTGCTGATGGGCGCATGGTCTTTGAATGAGACGGTGCTGATGGCGCTTCTGGTCAAAAATACAGTGGCAGGTTCTAATCTTGGGTATATTTTGATCATGCTTATGCCTGCACCTTTTGCGATGTTTGTGCAGGGTTTTTTAATGCCGGAAGATAAATGGGGCCGCCGGATCAATCACATTTTTAAGTGTTTTGAATATGGCGGCATGCGTTCTGCTCCATATGACAGGAGTACTTGAATTTCGGAATGCTGTAACATTTACCCATATATTAATGGCTATGGATATCCTATATCTGGGATATGCATTGGTTCATTACGTGAAGAAGCACGGCATGGATAGGAGTTGCAAAGACGAATATTGTGGGAATTATCATTCTTTTTGCTTTGCATTTCTTTGCAGATATTATATTTTTTTATGTTATTTCAACTGTTGTGGATATTCTGGGAAGAACAGGATTCCTTGTTTATATCTGTCTGCTGGCATGGCTTGCAAGCATCAGATTCCATGGAAAAACTTCATGAAGGACAGAAAAAGCGCCATCTATAAAGAACTGGCATTGAAGGATATTTTGACCGGACTTTACAGCAGGAATGCCTATGATGAATGGGAGAGAGACAATCAGCATCCGGACAAGACCGCCATTGTCATGTTAGATCTGAATAACCTGAAAAAGTGTAATGACCGGTATGGCCATGAGGCAGGCGATACCTACCTGAAAAAAGGCATCGGAGATGATCACAAATGCATTTTCACAGGAGAATACAGTATATCGTATTGGTGGAGATGAATTCTGTGTGATCATGCCGGATGCAAAGGAAAATAGCATAGAAGGAGCAATGGGACACAGACTGAAAGAGCTTCAGAAGCAATACAAAGGAACAGATCATTCAGTGGAAGTGGAGATCGCCTGCGGCTATGCGTTCTATGATGACAATGTGGATCAGAGTTTTGTGGATACAAGAAAGAGGGCAGATACGCATATGTATGAAAATAAGCGTATGCTAAAGGGAAAGGAACCGCGTTAATTTAAAATTGAATAATAAAAAGGATTCCCCTGCATACAATGTAAAAAAACAAGTATTGCAGGGGAGTTTTTTTGAAAGGTTATATTGAGGAAAGAGCAATTGAGATAGCAAGATATATTATCGACAACAACACGACGGTAAGACAGGCACAAAGCATTTTGGGATATCGAAATCAACGGTACATAAGGATGTTACAGAACGTCTGGAAAAAATCAATGCATCTCTGGCAGAGACAAGAAAAAGTATTGGATGTGAATAAATCCGAGCGTCATATCCGCGGAGGGCTGGCAACGAAAGAAAAGTATTTACATATGCACGGGTAAAAAACGTATGCGTTGTACGTATTAATTTGAAACAAACAATCATTTCATGATTATGCACCACACAGGAAGTGTCAGCATTGAGAGAAAGGTAGAAAAAAAGATCATTCGGGAGGCGTATGGATTTCCGGGCGGTCTTTTTTTGTGTTTTACAATGCACGTTTTTAGTGTGTACAAGCTAATGATAGAAGTAAATACAGGAAAACTATATATTTGAAAAAGATAATAGAAAAGGTAAAATATAATAGATGAAATGAAATGACAACTGAAAAAAATGATGTCCAAATTTGACTTTGTTTTAAGATAATATTTTAAAAAATAAAAGGAACTTAAATTTTAAGAATATAATTTGAGTTTGTTTTTGAGATTAAGAATATTATTTGAGATCGTTGCATATAAGTAAAGAGGATGATAGAATAGAAAGAAATGGAGGAAGTTAAATGACAGAGGAAGAATTAATCGGAAAACTTGAAATGATTCAAAGAATGAAATCGGGAATCAAATATTCTTGAATTAAAAAGTGCAGAAAAAGGATGCCCACAGCATTTGTATGATTCTTTGTCCAGTTTTTCAAATCAGGATGAGGGCGGAATCATTATTTTCGGAATTGATGAAAAGCAGGATTATAAAGAAGTAGGAGTTTATGACCCGCAGGACATAAAAAAAGATAAATGAACAATGCCTGCAAATGGAGCCGATTGTCAGGCCGTTATTGACTGTTGTACAAAAAGATGGAAAGGCATTTGTTTCAGCTGAAATCCCGGGCGTTGATTTGACGGATAGACCAGTGTTTTATAAAGGAAAAGGATGTTTGAAAGGCTCTTATACGCGTGTGGGTGATAGTGATGAACCAATGACAGAATATGAGGTTTATAGTTACGAAGCGTACAGAAAGAAGTACCAAGATGATATTCGCAGAGTGCAAAGGGCAACATTATCGTCGCTAAATAAAGAAAAGTTAGCATTATATATTGACTTACTTAAAAGCGGAAAACCCCAATTTATCGAACATGGATGACGAAAGTATTTATGAGTTGATGAGTGTGACTAGAAATAATGAGATAACATTGAGTGCAACGATGATTTTTAGTCCATATCCGCAAGCGTATTTTCCACAGCTGTGCATTACTGCAATTGCTGTACCAGGAACAGAGATTGGATGCATTGGCGATTCAGGAGAGAGATTTTTAGACAATCAACGAATTGAAGGCAGTATTTCAGAGATGCTTGATGAGGCAATTAGTTTTGTAAAAGGAATATGAAGAATAAAACAATTATTAATCCAGAAACTGGAGTGCGCGAGGATCGGACAGATTATCCTATTACTGCAGTCAGGGAGGCAATTGTTAACGCATTGGTGCATCGCGATTATAGCATACATACAGAGGGTATGCCGATACAAATTATCATGTATGAAGACAGAATGGAGATAAAAAATCCAGGAGGTATATACGGAAGAATAAAAGTTGACCAGTTGGGTAAAATGCGACCGGATACGAGAAATCCTGTATTGGCGTTAACATTAGAAACATTACGTATTACAGAAAATAGATATTCCGGAATACCGACAATTCGCAGAGAAATGGAAAAGTTTCATCTTAGAGAACCGGAGTTTGCAGACGAGAGAGGCAGTTTTACAGTGACATTTTATAAGGCAGGAAATATCAGTAAAGAGGAGCCAGAACCAGAAGAAGCAAACAATCTTTTGGTATTCTGTAGAACACCACGTACAAGAAAAAAGAAATATGTGAATATCTGGGACTATCTTCTGTTACTTATGCTATTCAGACACATGTTATGCCGTTGGTAGCAATTGGAAAGATTAAAATGACAAATCCTGAGAAGCAAAAGAGTCCAAAACAGTTGTTTTATAGTGAGTAGGTTTGATTTAGAAGAAAACTAATGAGAAATCAAGATTATAAGAATAGGAGTGACAACGAATGAAAAACAAAAAATGGAAACAATTTGGAAAACTGACAGAACAATGTTATAGAATAATATGATCGGAGCAGAGAAGGACAGTTCCTGTTGGGAAAAAGCATTTGAACTTTTGATGGAGATTGTCAGAGAAGAAAGACAGAAAGAACCGAACTGTTTTCAGGAAGTTTATATGCTGGATGAAGCGACAGATTATAAATATGATATTTCAGAATGGCTGGAAGATTGTCTGGATGAGACAGACATGAGAGAAGAGTATGAGGTACTTCTCGGTATGTGTGATACTTTGCTGAGTTTGTTTGCATGGCCAGACTACACAGGCTCTGATCTGAAATTCAGAAAAAGTTCTGTATTGGAGGCTCTTGGAAGAAATAATGAAGCAGTATCCTTTTTGCTGTAAATGGTTTGAAAAGGAACCGGAGAATATTATGGCGACGACAGCTTATGTCTATGCATTGATCGGGGCAAAAGAATATGAAGCAAAGAGAAAAACTGATTCATCAGTTCATCATAGACGAATCAGAATGTCTTGAAGAAAATGAAATTATGTTCCGTGCCGCATCAAAGTATTATGGGACAATCGGGGACAAAACCAAAAAGAAACAGTTAGATAAAGTGTTAAAAGAATACGAAGTTTATGTGGACAGAATGATTGAAGAAGAATGGTTAGGCAGTGACGAAGATGACTGGGAGGATGAAGAACTTCCGTTTGATTAAGATGTGTGGATGATATATGTATTTGCCGGATGAATAAAACAGTCAGGCTGATAGAAAATAGCGCTTGCATTTCTTTTTGTGCGTGTGTATAATGAAATTGTTGTTGAAAACAACACATCATCACATGAATGGTGTGGATAACTGAAAAGGATATGTCATATGGCGGCAATCAGTGATGCAAGCCGGCAGGATGATAAAAAACGGGGTGCTCGCACAGGCGGGCTGAGAGTAAGCGGATGCTTTAACCCAGAACCTGATTTGGATAATGCCAACGTAGGGAGAGATAATGGATCACAAGTGTGTGTTTTTTGTGTGCAGGAATCTTTGGTTGGGTTCCTGCATTTTTTTAATATGAAGAAGGCAAACAGCATGAACATCACAAGAGAACAGTTAAAATTATACGCTGTCACAGACCGTAGCTGGCTTGGCGCCGAGACACTGTATGAGCAGGTAGAGAAAGCGTTAAAAGGCGGCGTGACCTTAGTGCGCCTTGGGAAAAAACTCTTGATGAGGTCGCTTTTTGAGAAAGAAGGACAGGAGTTATTAGAACTTTGTCATCATTATAATGTACCGCTTATCATCAATGACAACGTGAAACTGGCAAAAAAAATCCATGCAGACGGAGTTCACATCGGACAGTCTGATATGGAGATAAAAAATGCAAGAGAGCTTCTTGAGCAGATAAGATTATCGGCGTGACAGCAAAGACGATAGAGCAGGCGAAGGCAAAGAGAAGCTGCCGGAGCAGATTATCTTGGAAGCGGAGCAGTTTTTGGAACAAGCACGAAAACCGATGCAAAACCGATGGAACTTTCTTTATTTCAGGAAATCTGTGAGAGTGTAACAATTCCGGTTGTTGCGATTGGAGGAATTAACGCAGACAATGTCCTTCGGCTGAAAGGCAGAAAGCTGGCGGGAACAGCAGTTGTCAGCGGCATTTTCGCATGTGAAGATATTGAGAAAAGGAACAAGAGAACTACTTGAAAAAGTAGAAAGTATCATTTAATTAGGTAGGAACTGCAGAGCAGTTTTTATATACAGCGGCAGATTGGGGCACCACCTTAGGTCGCTATACAAAATTAATGCAAAAAAGAAGGATTTTATGTTTACAGCATTAACAATCGCTGGAAGTGATTCCAGTGGAGGCGCCGGCATCCAGGCAGATATTAAGACTATGACCGCAAACCGCGTTTACACGATGAGTGCGATCACGGCTCTGACTGCCCCGAATACGACCGGCGTAACAGATATTATGGAGGTAACTCCAAAGTTTTTGGCAGAGCAGCTGGATAGTATTTTTACGGATATCAATCCGGATGCGATTAAGACCGGGATGGGTTTTCGTCAAGTGAACTGATCGAGACGATTGCGGACAAACTGACAGAATACCACGCAAAAAATATCGTGGTGGACCCGGTTATGGTTGCCACAAGCGGTGCAAGACTGATCAGTGAGGAAGCCATTGGAACATTGAAAAGTAAATTATTGCCTCTGGCTTGGCTATTTATCCTCCAAATATCGGAAGCAGAAATTGCTTTCTGAGATGGAGATCAAAACAGAAGCAGATATGGAAACGGCAGAGACCATCTACAACACCGCCTTAGGTTATTTGGCCCAGTTTTATTAAAGTGGACATCAGTTAAATGATGCCAATGATCTTCTTTTTCAGAAGGGAAAAAGAGCCGGTATAGTTCCACGGAAAAGAATTGACAATCAAATACCCATGGAACAGGTTGTACCTTATCTTCCCGCAATTGCATCAAATCTTGCAAAGGAAGAAACTTGGAAAACCTCTGTCAAGTATGCGAAAAACTATATTTCCGGGCACTTGCCGATATGCTTGACCTTGGAAAGGGAAGCGGCCTATGAATCATGCATTTGCAATCGAAGGGAGAATATGAAAGATAGTGAAAAAAAGAACTTCCGTTTTTCAAACGGTTTAATCTGGTTTGGGGCACGGGAGTGTCTTTGAAAGCTGAGATCCTGACCACGGTACCTGTCCACACCATATTTGGTTTTGGAAAACAATGGCGACAATTCTGCTCGGACAGCACCTGATCGGCGGACTCATGATGTTTGCCGCAGGGTGATCCGGGGCAAAAGGCGGAAAAAGTGCCATGGAAGCAGAAGGTTTCGGTGAGAAGGAAGCCTTCTCTTTGCAGTATTAAAAAGCACGTACTGCAGCTTGTCGGCTGGACAGCTATCGCCGATCTATGATGGTGCACTCGCGGCAGACGGTCTGTTATGGTATTATATGGATCTGGGCAATTGTGATCGGAATTTTGATCATAGTGTGGATCTTTATCGGACTGACTCAATCTTGAAAGTTAAATACCGTTGCAATGACCGCACTTTTTGTATTGTCACTGGTACTTTTAAGGTGATCTTCTTTAATACAGATTTGTAATGCCGATCGGTGCAAGTGACGATATGATGACTTTGGAGTGGGTAGAGCTTGCAGTCGCAATGCCTCTTTTCCTGGTTACCGCTTATCAGCGATTATACGAGAAGCAGAAAACCATTCGCAAAGAACCTTACAAGTGTACTCGTATACAGCGTAGTCAGCATTTTTATGTACATGATCGGTATGGGAGCCGCTTATTTTTTTACCGGCGAATACGATATCGCGCAGATTATGTTAAAGACAGGTCTTGGCGTTGTGGGATTACTGATCATTGTATTCTCAACTGTTACAACAACGTTCTTAGATGCTTATTCCGCAGGAGTTTTCCTGTGTTTCCATTTCTCCCAAAAAAGGAGGGAGAAATGGGCGCGATCATTGTTACTGTGATCGGAACGATCGCAGCGATCGTTTATCCAATGGATAACATTACAAACTTCTTTACATCTGATCGGATCTGTTTTTGCCCGATGATCGTAGTGGTGATTGCAGGATTACTTCTCCATTTTTGAAGAAAGTGATTCTGAAAAATGCTTTCCAGTGGCGTAATCTGATCGTATGGCTTGTCGGATTTATTATTTACCGCATATTAATGCACGTAGATACTCCGCTTAAAATACTCTGCCGGATATGGTGATCACAGTCGTTCTCTGCTCCATTGTGGAAAAGGTTGCAGAAGCAATGCGAAAATGAGGACGAAAGAATGAAAAATCTAACTTTAAAGAAATTAACAGTCACAGCACGAAAGAGTAGCCGTAGTGGGAGTTTATTTTTCCTTCCTCCCGGTATTCGTTCAAATGCACCTGGTACAGCATATGGTAAATATTTTATGCAGTTACTGTATATCCTGTGGGCTTCGGGCACAGGCATTTATCGCATCTTTGATCCTGTAACTTATTAGACTTGAAGCCCGCTTGTGTTCCGGAAGTATGTGCGGTGCATTACTTGGCGGCCTGCTGTATAAATATGGAAAGAAACTTCCGTTTGCTTACATTGGAGAAGTGGGAAACCGGTATTCTCGGCGGAATGCTTTCTTTATCCGGTTGCATATCTTGTGATGGGAAATACAGCAAAGCAACATTGTTTATGTTTGTAGTGCCATTCCTCATCAGTACCTGTGGAGGAACGATCATTGCGATCATTATCACGCTGCCGTTAAAAAAAAAATCAGGTATGCTCGGAAAAATGAAGGACAGTCTGGAAGAGTAGATGAAAGTTTTTCTGCACACTCTTTAATTTCTTTTAAAAAGGAAGAAAGATGCAAAGTAAGAAAGCCTGTTGGGATTTATGTCCCGGCAGGTCTTTTCTTTGCATGTGACATTATGAAAGGGTGTTCCCTTTTTTGCAACGGAGAATTCAAGAAGCAATACCGGAAAGATAATTCCTGCCAGAATACCCATTTTCAGGTTGTCTCCCAAAGAATCTGAAATCATTCCAACCAAGGTGGGGACCTCCTGCACAACCCATATCTCCACCTAGTGCCAGTAATGCAAACATAGCTGTCCCACCTTTTTGGCAAGCTGCGGATGCCTTACTGAATGTCCCTGGCCACATGATTCCTACTGAGAGCCCACAAACCGCACAGGCAATCAGATTTAATAACGGAGCCCGGAATAATGAAATCCCCAGATAGGGATAAAATACATAGTAAACAACTATAAATCATAAAGTGATCTAAATTGGATACGATCGCCATACTTGCCATAAAATAATCTTGAGGTTCCCATTAGAATTGCAAAAGCCATCATCTGGCTAAATCTCCTGCGGCTTTGGAAATTCCAAGTCCTTTTCAGCAAAAGCCGAAGCCCATTGACTTACTGCCTGTTCACTTGCCCCGGCACATATCATCATAATCAGTAAAATCAAAAAACTTTTCAGCGGAACAATTCTTTTAATCCAAAGACCATTTTTTCGCCCATCCTCAAGCAGAGGTGCGGTGGTACCTTTGCAAAGACAAAAGCATTTCCAATAAGGAATACCGCCCAGATAATAGCTAATATTTTCCAGTTATCTATACCCGCTGCATAGAAAAACAAAGTTGATAAAAAAGTAACTCCGGCATGTCCCCAGCAATAAAAAAGAATGGAGCAGGCTCATCGCTTTCTTTTCTTTATTATCAGACGGGCAGGCCTCAACGACAGGACTGACCAGAACTTCCAGAAGTCCACCACCTATGGCATAAATCATTACTGCAATCAAAATTCGATAAAGGGAACCGGTAAAATTTCAGGTAAAACTGTAAGAAGAAGTAATCCTGCCGCCGCAAGGGCATGAGTGTGATCATGGATACCCGATAGCCTATTTTATCGATGAATCTGACAGAAAGAAGATCGACCAGTAGTTGTATTCCAAAAATTAAAAAGTTACCAGTAAAGTGATCTGGGGAAATCGGAACATGGTAGCTTTTTCTGAAAAATAAGAAAAGTAATGGTGTAAAATTGTTCACGACAGCCTGTACAATATAACCTACAAAAACAGGCAGTGATCGTCTTATTATATTGGTTTTTCATTTGTTTTATTCTCCTTTAACAAATGTGATTATATCGCAAAGATTGTGTGCAGTCATTGTACAAAATTGTATTATTTATAGTACAATATGGTAAAAATTAGTATTTATAAGGAAATGCATTATGGACTATTTTAAGATAACTACAGATGAAACACTGCGGGAAACAGTTCAGCATGGCAGTGAACGTTATCCTTTTGCATATTATCCTGAGGATATCTGGCAATTTGATTTTCACCGTATCGACTGGCACTGGCATCATGAGCTGGAATTTCTTTTTATGTTGCAGAAGGCACAGCAATCTGCTTTATCGGTACAAGCAAAGTAGAACTGCATAAAGGCTGCGGCATATTTATTAATAGTGGTGTGTTACACTGTTTTGAAGCACGATCCAGCACATTTACGCCTAATATTGTTTTTTGCACCAACTCTGCTGGCATCCGAAAACAGCCTTATTTTTATGAAAAATATATTCTGCCGGTGATAAATTCAGCAGTAGAATATCAGATTTTGATCCAAACAGTACATCGGAAAAAGTGCTTTACAGCTTATGTTACAGATTTTTTGAACTCAGGGAAATGGGCAGGATAATGAATTATGTACCATACAACTTCTGCTTCAGTTCTGGAATATATTGTTTAAAAGATGGAGGCTGGAATTCTGATTCGGACAGCCTCCAGCGGCTAAATCATAATCAGGCAAGACTGCAAATTATGATGCAGTATATACATGAACACTATGCGGAAGAAATTACACTGGAAATGATTGCGGCATCGGCATCTATCAGCAAAAGCGGAGCGTTATATTTTCAATCCGGCATACATTGTTGTTCGCCGGTAGCGTATCTGATTCAATACAGGCTGGCACAGGCGCGCCAGACAACTTTTATACTACTCAAAAATCGGTTGCCTCCATTGCAAATGAAAGCCAGTTTACAAGTGCCGGCTACTTTTTGCCGGAAGTTCGAACAGTATTATAATAGAAGTCGAAGGAATACAGAAAGAAAAAAAAAACGGAAGAAAGTTCTTAAAAGTTTGTTTTTATAACTACATTTATAAAAGCGTGTGTGTTATGATAAGGTCTGATGTGGAATCAGAAATAGATAATAAAAAATGACAGAGAAAATCAGGGAACACTACATAAGAGAGACAGAGGAATCATGAGTATTTCAGAAAAATATATAGCAGAGCTTTATAACAAAATACAGGAAGAGCGACCGATCATCCATTGCGTATTACAATGCCGTGACAGTGAATGACTGTGCAAATATTTTACTGGCGGCAGGGGCATCGCGCCGACAATGGCACACCATCCGCTTGAAGTGGAAGAAATCACCGCGGGTGCAGAAAGCACTTGTCTGCAATTTTGGTGCAATTGCTGATTATGAGGCGATGGAAAAGGCTGGGAAAAGTGGCAGATGAATTAGGACATGCCATTCATTGATCCTGTCGGGGTATCCGGTTCGAGTTATCGGAGAAAAGTGCCAGACATTGATCGAAAACATCCATCAACCTGTATCCGTGGAAATTATTCGGAAATCCGGGCACTGATGGAGCATTGCAGTACGGTGACAGGTGTGAGTTCCGGCGATAAAACCTGGACACAGAGGCGATGCGGCAGTATGCAGACAAATATCAGATCATGATCGCTTCAGGGAAAAAGAAATCGGAATGGAACCGCCATTTATATTTGGCGAAAATGGGGATGCAGAAATAACTTAAAATCGCTGAAATGGAAGCGGATGTATGTCTTCGGTTGCTCTGGGGGCTTTTCTGGGAACAAGAGCCTTCCGTGCGAAGTCGCAGCCTGTTGTGCGTTTACATTTGGAATTGCAGGAGAACTTGCATCGGAAAAAAACAGATGCATGTGGAGGTGGAACCATGACGTTCGGCAACTTTTTCATTGATGAAGTATCTTTGATGACACAGGAAAAAATAGTAGATGTAAGGTGCACATATGATTACATTAAATGATTATCACATAATGTATACAAAGAAATGCTTGAATTGAACAAAAAATTCGTGAAATTTAAAGCTAATATACGAAGAAAGAATATGCTATGCAATCACACGACATGCGGCCGAACAACGATCGCGAGATTGTTGTCAAAATTTGCATTTCTATGAAAATAAAGGAAAGAAGGAGAATAAAATTATGCCAAAAACAAAATTACAAGGGTATTTTTACCATTTTGATAGTGACTTTGTCTTAGTTTACACCATGATGTTACAACATTATGAATATGGGAGGAATGAGCAACATCACGTATTCTTAAATGCATTTCATGAATTAGTGATCATGGGATGAAATCCATTTATTTAGATTTCTTTATATGGAATCTTTCAAAAACTTGTATTCCGCATTGTGACACCGGGCGTGGATAAGCCAATCATGCTTATTTTAGCAATTTTCATCCATCACCGTATGTCTGATGTGTGTCCAACCATGAGCTTTTTTGCTACTTTATTATTTAAGAGTGCAAAAAGAATTTATTGTGGTCTGGTTTCGAGACAACTGCTTTGAACTTTCCCATGGCGTTTTTCTGGCAGATCTTTTTTTGTATAATCGCTTTGTCCGTGCTGTATTCGGAATGATTTTTAGGAAAAAGAACCGCAGGTCATGAAAGAAGAAGCGGAATACTTAGAGGGCGGAGAAGCAAGATAATCCTTAAAGGTAATGCTATGTCCGGTATTTGAAAAAATAAGTGCGGCAGCCGCAGTCAGTAACAAAAATGAAAACCCAAAACATATTCCATTTTTTTTTCGAAAATCCAGTGAAATATGATACCACCATTTTTTTGCAATATTTTTTTTGAAAAAATGCAGACCCATAGAACGCCCGCAATGCCAAAACCTAACGCAGAAAACCAGACAGATATACCTTAATGGAAATTGGCAAAATATCCGCTGTAATCCCAGTAACGTAAATTCCAGAAGAGATCAAGAAACCATCCAATCACAAAGTTCTAAACCGGAGCCTAAAAGGGTAGAGAGAGGAAAAGACAGTGACAGGTGGTTTTTCTTATGTTTTCCTGAAGAATCTGGCACACCATGAGGGGATAATATAACCGAAAATAAAACTGCGCCAATCCGTAAACAGGCAAATAATGGACCGTAGAGAGAAACCACGGTTTCGAAACGTTCCCTTCTTTTACAAAGGAAAATCAGAACCTCCCACACATAACCGCAGGCCAGAGCCTGTGAAAAAAAAAATCATAAGTGAAAGAATATTTTGTATTGTATTCTGCTCCGGGTTTACAGAGTCTGGTAAAATCCGGAAAGGTGTTTTGCTTTTCATGGAATAAAAGTATGCTGCCGGAGAAAGAAAATTATGTATGGAGTAATAAAATGTGAATGAATAAGATGGCACACCTGACATTTGCCAAAATAAAATAATAAGGAAAACGAATCACTGTAGTCGAAATCTCATGAAAACGAGTATTTAGTTGTAAGTAGAAATCAAAAACGAAAAATGAGAAATAGAAATCGAAAAGTGAAAACCAGAAGTGGAGATCAGAGCAAATGATTGACAGAGAAAACAGATCAAAGGTATATATACAAACACTCACTTTTCAGAATATTTTAAATAATACAATGCACGCTTGCGAATATTCTGTTGAATAAAAACAGGTTTTTTGGGAGATGCTTTGTGAGACATCCAGGAGAAAAAAGAATGGATTTACAATTAGTGAAAATGAGTGAAAAAATTCAAACCACAGCTTTTGGATATGATGGATGAATGGACGAAAACCGGGGGCTCCCATTATTCCATGGGCAATCCGGAAAGTCGATTATCATGATTTTGATGTTCGGAAGAATCGAGCCAAAAAGGAATGTGCCCGCATCACTTTTTTCATATGACGGGGAACGCGATATTCTGGACTGGGCGGAGGTCGATATCAGACATTCCCTTAACGAAACATTATTGTGTGGAGGTGGAGCCATATCAGGGGTGGTGTGCGTCCTTCGGAACGAAAAGGATGCACTACAGAAATGATCGCTTAGCATTAGACAGAGTGCAAGCGCTGGGAATCGAAAATACTTATGGTATGTAATAAGAAAATACCGGTTCAGCAAAAGTATCCAGAACAACGGAGGAGTTCTGAAAATGAGATAAACGTAGAAGGTGAGACGACGGCAGCGTTACTGGATACGAAGCCGTAGAGGTTACAATCAACTTAAAAATTTGCGTGCCACTAAGCAAAACTATGCTACAATGAAACGAGCGATACTTCATTTTTGCAGATTCAGATAAAATGGAACTATCAAAAATGCTGGTGTTCTTGACAAAAATCAGACATTACAGAAATGAAAATACAGTGAGACAAAGGGCTTACCATGGAAAACATTTTTTCCCCAGGAAAGTACTGGCGGTCAGCACAACCAGCTGGTTGCAAGACGCATGTCAGAGAATGTAACGTTTACTGTGAAATCTATTCCCTATCGAAC
>VOFJ01003013.1_pt1 | contig 16479 bp, 31 predicted proteins | sample 5384081 | NCBI WGS metagenome assembly VOFJ01 (sample SAMN12384729, study PRJNA508395) | human gut metagenome | isolation source: healthy gut I | host: Homo sapiens
CAATGTACTTCGTTCAGTTACGTATTGTGCAGGCGTAGGCTCCTCCACCTGCACCTTGCCGAAACGGCGTTCCAATGCAGCATCCTTCTGGATATGGGTGCGGAATTCCTCGGTGGTAGTGGCACCGATCATCTGCAGTTCTCCGCGTGCCAGCACCGGCTTTAAAATGCTGGCTGCATCAATGGCACCTTCCGCTGCACCGGCACCTACAATGGTATGGAATTCGTCCACGAACAGGATGGCACTGCCGTCCCGGACCAGTTCTTCCAGCAGGTTTTTGAATCGCTCTTCAAAATCGCCGCGGTATTTTGTGCCTGCCACAAGGCTGGCCATATCCAGTGCCAAAAGACGGCGCCCCCTTGAGCGCGCGCGGCACGCGGTCCCCGGCAATGCGCTGGGCAAGACCCTCTGCCAACGCCGTCTTGCCAACGCCCGGCTCCCCCACCAGACAGGGGTTGTTTTTTTCTGACGGCGGCATAAGATCTCTACCATGCGGTCCAGCTCCGCCTCCCGGCAGAACACCGGGTCCAGCTCCCGTTCTGCGGCGCGGCGGGTCAGGTCACGGCAGTATTTATCACTGGCCCGGCTGCCCCGTGGTGCACCGGCTGCCGCCCGTGTCTGGTATGGCAGGACGAACTGCCCGGACAGCTGGCGGCATTCTCTCACAGCCTCTGTGAGCTGCAGCCCCATGGACGCCAGCAGCACGCCTGCTGTGCAGCCGTCATCCTCCAGCATCGCGCAGAGCAGATGTTCCGGCTCGGCCCGGTTCAGGTGAGCGTTCTGCGCCCCGATGATGGCATAGTCCATGGTACGCCTGAGATCCGGTGCAAGGTCATGGCGGTCCAGATGCAGGGCCGGTGCGCGGCGGGTCTGGGCCAGTTGACGGCGCACTTCCGGCTCACAGATCTGTTTGCCTGCCAGAAACCGTGCTGCCGCCCCGTGATCCTGCTGCAGGATCGCCAGCAGCAGGTGGCCGGTATCGGCTTTTTCGCAGCCAAGGTTCCCGGCAAGCTCCACCGCACTGCGCAGCAGTCTGTCCGACTCGTGCGAAAAGCCCTTGTACCCGCCAAAGCCCATTTTTTTCCCAGATGCTCATTTGCCTGCTCCTTGCTGAAAAATTCATTTGCATAAGAAGTATAGCCCCAAAGCACCGAAAAAAAATCAGTCGTTTGTGTCGGGATGGGAAAACAAAAAAGGAGATACCCGCAGGCATCTCCCCCTTCGCTGTTTGATTTTTTCAGTTCATTTCAGCCAGAGCCTTTTTTCAGGTTCTTGGCGATCTGATCCGGCCAGCTGGTATTGCGGAAACCGCAGAGCGTGCCCTCCATGCGGTCGATCACATCTTCGGCCTTCATGCCGCGACCAGACGGCAGATGCCCTTCAGGTTGCCGTTGCAGCCGCCAATGACCTCCATGGACGCAATGGTGTGGTCATCGTTCAGTACAAAGTTGGTCTGCTTGGAGCAGGTGCCGCTGTTCGGGAAGCTGAATTCCTTGCTCATAGTTCAAAATCCTCTCTTTTTGACAGAAATCCCGACGAAGATCGTCTGCTTCTATTATAGAGCAGCGTGCCGGAATGTCAATGTGACCGGGTCACACATCAATACCGCGGCGCTTGTGGGCCAGCTCCAGAATGCGGGCCACCTGATCGTCTGCCGTGGTACAGGTACCCACCGGGTGCGGCACCTTATGGTTTGCACCGTGGAAGTCCGTACCGCCGGTATGGATCAGACCGTACTGCTTGCACAGCGCTGCACACTCTGCCCTGTCCTCCGGGCTGTTGCGGGGATGCTCCACCTCAATGCCATCGATCATTCCCTCTTTGGCAAGCTGGCGTACCAGCGGCATGCTCTTGTAAACGGTCGGGTGCGCAAATACCACCACCGCACCGGCTGCCTTGGCTGTAGCAAGCACCTCCTGCACCGAGGGATATTTTACCTGATGCAGCACCACACCGCGCGGCTCCCAGCCAAAAAGATAACTGTACAGCTTTGCCATATACGGCATCGCACAGGCCCAGCTGGTGCAGTGCCTCCATAATGCCGCTTTTGAACAGTACACCGCTGTCTTTTTGCGTATTCCAGCGCCTGTTCCGTGCGGAACTGCGGATACAGCGCTTCGATCTCCTTTGCGCTTTGCAGGCCGCACTCGTTGCGGCGCTGTCGCAGGATGTCGCAATGCTCCTTCAGCTCCCGGCTTTCCGGGTCCGGGAAGTAGCACAGCAGGTGCACCCGATGACGATGCTCATGGTCATAGCCGGTCAGCTCGGTGGCCGGAAGCAGGCGCACGCCGTCCTGCACAGGGTGCTCATAGCAGTAATTCACACTGAGCAGGGTATCATGGTCGGAAATGGCCATGGTGTCCAGCCCCGCCCGCGCCGCCATGAGCGGCAGGCGGTGGATGGGCACAGAGCCATCGGAACAGGTGGAATGGTTGTGAAGATCGCCGGGCATAGAAATTGAAACCTCCATGAAAACCCCCTCAGCCGCCTGCGGCGTCAGCTCCCCCGAGGGGGGCTTTTCTTTGCCAAATACTTTTTTATCCGAAAAAGCTGCCGTGCTCCGTTCTGCTAAAAAGCTCTCCCTTTCGGGAGAGCTGGCATTGCAGCAATGACTGAGAAGGATCTTTATTAGTTCTTATAGAAATTGATCAGGCAGCCGTCGGCCAGGATCTTGCGCTCGTCGGCGGTCAGCGGAGCCATGTACAGGCTGAACTCTCTTGACGGTGTCGCCCAGCACATAGGCCTTGATGTTCTGCAGGTCGCCCTTGAGGGCCTCGCGGACATTCGGGATAAAGACATAGTCGCCCAGACCGAACGGCGTTGCGCCCACCAGCTGCAACGGCAGCATACCCCAGTTGATGAGGTTGGAGCGGTAGCGCTTGGTGGCGTACTCGGCAACGATGTTGGCACCGACCCCCAGCACACGCTGGCAGCTGGCCGCCTGCTCACGGGCAGAGCCATCGCCGGGCTTGACGGCAAAGATGGTGGATGCGATCTGCACATCGTTCCAAGTCAGGTTTTCGCAACCGGGCACCTTGTGCAGCTGGGCCAGCACCTCGGCACTGCCCTCGCCTGCACGGCGGGCCTTTTCCTCAGCCTGCACGGCCTTGGCACGGCCCACATACTCCGGGTCCTTGCGGCTGAGGGTGAACTCTGCCAGACCCAGCGGGTTGGAGCGGAAGGAGGAGGTTTCGCCGGAGGGGATGAGCTCGTCCGTGGTGGTAACAGGATCGGTGATGTAGGAAGCTACCTTCAGCAGCAGATTCTCGCCCAGCGGTGCGATCTCGGGCCAGTCCTTGATGTTGGGGCCCAGCTTGAGCAGTGCATCGTAATCGCCTTTGCCAAAGCCCTGATACACACGGGTATTGTAGCTGGAAGGATCGTACTGATACTCCGGCACGGTGGGATCGTAGTCGATGTCGGTGGCCGGGGTCAGAATGCCGCCGTTGGCCGTGGTGGCCGCAATGCTGCGGGCATCCATCAGTGCCACACCGGAAAGCTGGCCATTGCCGGGCTTGGAGCCTTCGCGGCTGGGGAAGTTGCGGGTGGTGTGGCGGATAGACAGTGCCCCGTTGGCGGGCACGTCGCCTGCGCCGAAGCAGGGGCCGCAGAAAGCCGTGCGGACGGTGGCACCGCTGGCCATCAGGTCGTTGATCACGCCGGTGCGCACCAGTTCCATCATGATGGGCTGGCTGCCGGGATACACGCTCAGGGCGTAGTCACCGCAGCCGCCGGTGTGGCCCTTGAGGATGGAGGCAGCTTCATAAATGCTGTCGTACAGACCGCCTGCGCAGCCTGCGATCACGCCCTGATCCACACGCAGTTTACCGTTCTCGATCTTGCTGCACAGGTCAAGGCTGACATCCTTGCGGCCGATCAGCTTCTGCACATCCTGCTCGCAGGCATGGAGAATATCCTCAAGGTTTGCGTTCAGCTCTTCAATGGTAAATGCATTGGAGGGATGCATGGGCAGTGCGATCATGGGGCGGATGGCAGAAAGGTCTACCTCTACCACCACACCGTCGTAATAAGCAAGGTCGGCCGGAGCCAGCTTCTTATAGTCGGCGGCACGGCCATGCACCGCGAGGAATTTTTGCGTCGTTTCGTCGGTTTCCCAGATGGAGGACAGGCAGGTGGTCTCGGTGGTCATGGCATCGATGGCGTTGCGGGTATCCTGACGCAGGGACGCAACGCCGGGGCCGACAAACTCCATCACCTTGTTCTTGACGTAGCCGCTCTTGAACAGCTTGCCCACCAGCGCAATGGCCACATCGTGCGGGCCGCAGCCTGCAGGCAGAGAGCCGGTGAGATAAAGATTGCCAACAACACCCGGACGGGCCGACATCGTAGGTGCGGCCCAGCAGCTGCTTTGCCAGCTCGCCGCCGCCCTCACCAACGGCCATGGTGCCGAGCGCACCATAGCGGGTGTGGCTGTCCGAGCCAATGATCATCTTGCCGCAGCCCGCAAACTTTTTTCGCGCATGTACTGGTGGATGACCGCCAGATGCGGGGGCACAAAAATGCCGCCGTATTTTTTGGCGGCGGACAGGCCAAAGAGATGGTCATCCTCGTTGATGGTGCCGCCCACCGCACACAAACTGTTGTGGCAGTTGGTGAGCACATACGGGATGGGGAACTTTTCCAGGCCTGACGCGCGGGCCGTCTGGATGATGCCCACAAAGGTGATGTCATGGCTGGCCATGGCATCGAACTTGATCTTCAGGTTTTCGTCGTCGCCGCTGGTGTTATGGGCCTGCAGAATGCTGTAGGCCATGGTGCCGGTCTTTGCGTTTCGATGGCTGCGGCATCAAAGCCCTTTTTGCTGCCAGTGCGGCGCTTGCTTCGCCGTCTGCAGGCACCCATTCGCCGCGGGCATAGTATGCGCCGCCGGTGCTGCACTTGATCATATCCAACATCTCGATTCGCCTCTTTTTTGATTTTCCCGCCCGCCCTCTGTTGCGGGCACTGCCCCGGCAGAACGGTACACCGTCCGATCTGCCCTATCCTGCCGCACTGCCAAAGCAGGCGGCGACGGCCCCAAAGCCGTGTTTGAACATTATTATAGCATGAAACGCCGGAAAGAAAAAGCACTTTTTACAAATGAACCGTGAATGGAGGATGAAGAGACGGGCTCTGCGCCGCTCTCTCCCCTCGTCCGGCACAAAAGAAACAAGCCCGAACTGCTGCAAAACAGCCCCTGCAAAAAATGAGACAGGCTTTCCCGAAAAGGATCGCCTGTCTCGTTGTCAGGTATTTTCATCCCGAAGCATTGCCAGAAATTCCGCCTCGGTCAGAACGGGGATCCCAAGTGTTTGTGCCTTCGTCAGCTTGGAACCCGCCGCAGCACCGGCCACAACGTAAGCCGTCTTTTTGGAGACGGAGCCGGCGGCCTTGCCGCCATTTTTTCACGATCAGAGCCTCGGCTTCGTTGCGGGAAAGCGATTCCAGCGTACCCGTGACCACCAGCGTTTTGCCTGCCAGCTTATCGCCTTTCGGCTCGCCCTTCCACTGCATGTTCAAGCCGGCATCTGCCAAGCGGTGCACAAGATCGGTAGTACCTTCTTTTGCAAAAAAAATTCTACTACGCTTTGTGCCATCACGCCGCCAAATCCGTCGATCTCGCTGATCTTCTCCACGGTGGCTTCCCGGAGGGCCTGCAATGTTCCAAAATGCTCCGCCAGCAGAGCTGCTGCCTTGTCACCGATGTTGCGGATGCCAAAACCGAACAAAAGCTTATCCAGATTATTCTGCTTGGAGCGTTCGATCGCGCTCAAAAAAGATTTTCTGCGCTTTTCTCCTTGAATTTGTCCAGCGTCAAAAGCTGTTCCCGGGTCAGGGTGTAGATATCCGCAGCAGAATGCACCATATCCTTTTCCACCAGCTGAGTGGCAACAGCCGTGCCAAGGCCCTCAATATCCATAGCATCCCGGGAAGCAAAGTGGATGATATTGCGCAGAGCCTGTGCCGGACATTCGGGGTTCACACAGCGCGCAGAGCCGCTTCATCTTCCAGATGAACGACCGGTGCGCCGCAGGAAGGACAGACGGTTGGCATTTCGTAGGGGCTGCGCATCCTCTGCATGGCGGGTGACACCGATCACTTCCGGGATGATATCGCCAGCCTTGCGCACCTGAATGGTATCGCCGATGCAAAGACCAAACTGATGGATAAAATCTTCATTGTGCAGCGTTGCGCGGGCAACCGTGGTGCCTGCCAGAAATACAGGGTCAAAGCAGGCAGTCGGCGTCAGCACACCGGTGCGGCCCACTGCGACCTCAATGCTGCGCAGCGTAGTTTCTTTGACCTCCGGCGGATACTTGAAAGCGATTGCCCAGCGCGGGAATTTGTTGGTGGAACCCATCAAATCGCGCTGTGCAAAATCGTTCACCTTGATCACTGCACCATCCATATCAAAATCCAGTTTGGCACGGTTCTGACCGATCTGCTTGATCTCGGCAATGGCCTGCTCAATGTCATGCACGATATGATAACGCGCGGCGAGACCGGCAGACCAAGGCTCTTGAGGTAATCCAGACTTTCAGCATGCTTGGTAAGCGTTTTGCCGCGGATCTGCTGCACATTGAAAACAAAAATAGAAAGGCCCCGGCTTCCTGTGATCTTTGCATCCTTCTGGCGCAGCGAACCGGCAGCCGCATTGCGCGGATTTTTAAAGGGCGCTGCGCCCTGCAGCTCCTGCTCTGCGCAGAGCTTCTGGAACGCTCCGTGCGGCATATACACTTCACCGCGCACTTCCAGAAACTCTGGTGCATTCTTCAATTTTTGGGGAATGCTGCGAATGGCACGGACATTGGCTGTAACGTCTTCGCCTACTACGCCATCGCCGCGGGTGGAAGCACGAACCAGCTCACCATTCTCATATTCCAAGCTGCAGGAAAGACCATCGATCTTGATCTCGACCACATACTCCGGCTCTGCGCCTGCTTCGCGCACACGGCGGTCAAAGTCGCGCAGTTCATCATACGAAAAAAAAGCATCCAGAAGGCTCTCCATTTTGACCGTGTGGGTCACCTTTGGCAGTTTGCTGCTGGCGGTACCGCCCACCTTCTGCGTAGGAGACGACGCCGTTACCAGCTGTGGAAACTGTGCTTCCAGCGCTTTCAGCTCCCGGGTCAGGGCATCATACTCAAAATCTTCCAGTCCCGGCGCATCCTGATCATAATAAAGACGATTATTTTTTTCAATGATCGTTCGCAGCTCTTCCACGCGCTGCTTTGCCTGTTCCAACTCCAAAAAATCCACTCTCCCGCTCTCCGACTTTTCCTGCGCTGCATTCCAGACTTGTTGGCTGGATGATGCTGCAGCACAGGCTTTATTTTTGTTAGTATACCACATTTTTCCGCCCTCTGCAAAGGAATACGGTTTGTATAGATCATTTATCCATCACAGTTGAAATCGGTTTCATTTTGCTCTTTTGGTTGATTTATAATCAATTCAGAAGAGATACTCTTTGTCGAATAGCGTAAATTTAATACGTATTATCGCATTATTTTTGCTGCATCTTTCATTGGATTTCCAGCAATTGCAAGAGGCTTTCTCAGTCAAATCTGCAATGGAGAATGTGAGCACGCTCCTCCGTTCACGCCATAAAAAGAGCCGTCCTCCCGATTCCTCGAGAGAACAGCTCCATGGTATTGACTTTATGCACATTTCTTTTGCATTCCGCTTGATGTCAATTCCAAGCTTTTGTTGCAGCACCAGCATGGCTGCCCTTGCTCCTCCGGTACGAAGCATACTCTTCTGCCGAGTAAAAGTAGCAGTAAACGTTCTTTCCGCCCCTGTTACCCACCAGCTCGCGGGCATAGTACCGGTGGTCGTCCCGCTCGGCGCCTTTCTGGCCGTGCGCAAGGTATTCCCAGTAATCCATTTTGAAAAACTCCTCCTTTTCTTTTTTGCGTCTTATGGCTTTGAACTGATTTCTTTCAGAGCCTGTTGCTTTTTATCCCCGTTTCCGTGCTATACTGGCTTTTTTAACAGCCATCTTATTAGGAAAGGGAATCGTGTATGTGGAGTGCTAAATGCCCCAAATGCGGAGCAAAGATCCTGCTTGAAGATGCCAATACAAAAGTCGTTCAGTGTGCGTCCTGCGGAGCACAGGTCCGCGTTAATATCAACGTGAACTATAACTACTCCAAATCAGAGCACACCGAGCATATCGTCGATGATGCAAAGATCAAGCAGGCCCAGAATGTCGATCGTGTCATCAACCTTTTTGCCTCCAATCGAGGAGCGCCGCACCAAAAAGAAGGCGGAAGAAGAGCGTATCCAGCGCGAAGCAGACCAAGCCGAGCGTATCCGCAAAGAGCAGGAGGCAAAAGACGCTGAAGAACAGCGTGTTTACGAAGAATGGGCATCTGCTCAGCACGAAAAACACGCCCGTCAGGCCGGGCGCGCGATCGCCAAGGCGATCAACTACTATCGTGCCAATGAACGGAAAATCCTCATCAGTGTCGTTCTCATTGTTGCTCTTCTCGCCTGCCGCGGCGTTTACGATTCCATCAACCAGAAGCGGGAGCAGGAACTTGCTGCCCATCAGGCCGAGCTTGCCCGCCTGAAGGATGAAGAGATAGCCGCATCGCACCTTGCTATGGGCGAAGTCCGCATGCCAAACATTTCCATGAGTGAAGATGCCCGCGATGTCATGAAAAAGCTGCGCGATGCCGGTTTCATCAATATCATCGATCAGCCAAAGCATGATCTCGTTCTTGGCAAAAATCACGTTCAGTACGACATCATAGAGATCACTGTAGACGGCGCACCTTCCTTTAAGACAGGCGATTGGTACCCCCTCGATACCGAGATTGTTGTGTCCTATCATACCTATATTTTCGAGTAACGACGAAAGGAGTGCTCTGCATGACAGTCACTTGTCCGAACTGCGGTAGTGAGATTCCAATACCCAACCGAAAGAAAAAGTCCATAAAGTGTCCTTACTGCGATATGGGTGGGCTTGAACTCGACCTTGATTATTTTGATGAAGAAAACGGTCAACCGGTTACCGGATGGAAAAGTTTTGAATTTCAGCATCCACGTGCCGCCAAAGCCGTCAAAAGCAACCGGATATGCCGCTGTGGCAGCAATGCTTGCTGTCGGAGGCATTGAACTTGCAAAAGATAAAATTGCCGAATTAACAACTAGTCCGGAAACCAAATCTGCCGACGAGCCTCTAATTCCAGAATCTCCTACGGACAACAGCTTATCAGATTCATGCGTGCCTGAAGAAACAAATTCATATATAAGCCCTGATGAGTATGACTCCGTTCTTCGTAAGCATGGCTTGAGCATGAGAAATTTAGGTGAAAAACGTTTTCACTCTCCCGAAAAAAGCCAAACAGGCAGCTGATCTCGGCCTGCCGCCCCTCGACCCGCACCAAACGATTGTAAATGGGTTTGAACAGCACCATAGAGTAAAAAAGCAAGAATCTTAATCACTCAAACGCATCCCGGTTCACCTTGTAACTTACATACGGCATCCATCATAGCGGCAACCGCATCGATCTTCTGGTCATACCTCTGTTTCAGAAGCTTGCGGTTGCCGTTTGTGTCTTCCAGCGTAATGCAGTTGCCCATGGCAAATTGCATCAGCGCTTCGTCAAACAACAGTTTCCTCTGTTCACTCAGCTTCTTCAGCTCACCCAGCGTCATGCTCTCGGTCTTTGCGCCCTGTATCACCTTTTTTCAATGCCGTACTCGCCGTTCTCTCTGGCCCACCGCTCCACAAAGTCCTTTGCATTGTAGGGATCGTAGCCAAAGCACCGCACATCGTACCGGCTCTGTTCAATAAAGGCGTCATGGTCGTCGTAAGCCTCCATCATGTCAAGCACGGTGCCTTCCATCACGGCCAGCGTCCCTCCCTCATGAACTCGTCATATTTCTGGCGCATGGACTGCGGCAGCTTCGAGAGGGTGTAGCCAAGAAAGCGGAGATGGACGAATATGCTCTCAAGCGAATCGTTGGTCGTAAAATTGAATGACCTTACCGAGCGTGTTTACACTAGGCGTACCGTCGAATGGCTCATCAGCGAGCTTGATAAGATTCCCTGATGTTCTAGCACCAATCCAGCACCGGGTCGAAATATTACAATTCGAGCTACGTTTTCTTCCATATATTTCCATTTACGGTCATGCACTTTTCATTCACGATTTTTTTTTTTTTAAAATGCAGAAAGCTCCAGTCAGTTCATGTATTTTTTGCGTCAAAACGTAAAAAGAGCCGTCCTCCCGATTTCTCGAGAGAACAGCTCCATGGTATTGACTTTATAAATATCAGATAGAAATGGTGTTACACACGTCGATCAGCACCGGGTCAAGCGTCTTGGTCATTTCAAGAGCTTCATCCACAGGGTAATCCACCAGCTTTTCGCCCTTCATGCCGACGATGCGGTTATACTTGCCCTGCTCCAGCAGGCACACGGCATGGTAGCCCATTGCAGACGCATTCACGCGGTCACGCAGGGTGGGGAGAACCACCGCGCTGGACATGGCCCAGAATGGTGGCGCGGGAGTCGATGCCGGTGCGTGCCTGAATCTCGTTTGCGATCTCCTGTGCATGGCCGACACCCTCGGCAACGATAATAATGAAGTGACGCTTGCCGGTCTTCTGAGTCTCAGCGATCTTATCCAGAATATCACGCTGCATGTCAAATTCCTTCTCCGGCAGTAGAACAGCCATAGCGCCGGAAGCGATGGCCACGTTCAGTGCAATGTAACCGGCATTGCGGCCCATGACCTCCACCACACTGCAGCGGTCATGGCTCTGGGTGGTGTCGCGCAGCTTATCGATCATTTCCAGCGCGGTATTCAGGGCGGTATCAAAGCCGATGGTATACTCGGTGGAGGCGATGTCGTTATCGATGGTGCCGGGCAGGCCGATCATCGGGATGCCGCGGTGGGCCAGCTCACGAGCGCCGCGGTAAGAACCATCACCGCCAATGACCACCAGTGCATCGATCCCCAGCTCGCGGCATTTCTCTCGGCACCCTTATCCTGACCTTCCTTGGTCTTAAACTCCAGGCAACAGCGGGCGGTATACAGAATCGTACCGCCTGCAGAGATGATGTTCGACACACTGCGCAGGTTCATCTCAAAGCATTCGCCGTTCAGCAGGCCGTTATAGCCGCGCTGAATGCCGATCATGCGGTAACCCTTATGCAGGCCGGTACGGACTACGGCGCGCACGGCAGCGTTCATGCCGGGAGCATCACCGCCGCTCGTCAACACACCAATCGTTTTGATCTGCTTTTCCATACGAGAGTTTCCCTCCAATTTTTTCTTCATTTACCCAATGGTATCACAGCGTTCTCCGTTTTAACGCTGTCAAAGCACTTCATTTGCCTTGAATCATTATAACACAAACGCCCGTTTTGAAAAACATTCTGCCTGTTAAGATTCGTGCACGGAAATGTCATTTTGTTGCAATGTTGTCCGTGCCGACCAGCCTTTCCAGCTCTTTGAACAGCAGCGGATGGCCGGATGCGTACAGATGGCGCGGCACCTGCAGATACTGCTTGGTATCGGTCAGATACAGGAGCACCGGCATGTCCCCATCGAAAAAATGCAGCAGATTGACCACCTTTGCATATTCCCTGCTGCTGCGGGAAGGCACACGGATATACAGTTTTTTTGCAGCCTTCCGCATCGGGTCCGGGCGGCCCTTATCCGGCCGGGAAGGATCATAGCTTTCAATGGGGACAATACTCTCTGCCAGCAGCTTGGAAGCTTCATCCTCCCGTACCGACAGTCTTGCCATCGATCACGACGACTGCATTTTCGTGCAGTGAATCCCGGAAAGCATCCAGCACCTTTGGGAATACGATCACCTCCATCGTACCGGTCAGGTCTTCCACACTGGTAAAGGCCATCATGCTGTTGGACTTAGTGGTCATCATGCGGCTTTTTACCACTGCACACACGATGCGCACTTTTTCGCCGTCCTTCACATGGGCATCCTCGCCGGTCAGATCCTTAGATGGAGTGGGACGCGATCCGCGCCGACTGCTCACGGTAGGCATCCAGCGGATGGCCGGACAGGTACAGGCCGCTGACATCCTTTTCCTGCTGCAGCAGTTCCTTGTGACTGTATTCCGACAGCTGTTTGATCTCATAGCTGTCCGCAGATGCTTCGTCCTGCGCTTCCCCGCTCATCACCGAGAACAGATCCAGCTGTCCATCCAGATTGCGCCGAGAGTCGGTCTCAATGCTCTTCAGAATGCCCTCTACGGCCTCCACATGGCTGTGGCGGTTGTTGCCCATATGGTCAAAGGCACCGGCCTTGATCAGGCTTTCGACCGCCCGGCGGTTCAATTCTGTACCATGCATCCGCTTGCAGAAATCGTACAGGCTGGTGTAGGGCTTATTCTGCCGCTCTCTGACCACATTCTCAATAAGGTTGCGGCCCACGTTCTTGACCGCGTTCAGTCCAAAACGAATCTGACCGTTGTCATCTGCCGTAAATCCGCCGTTTGAAACATTCACGTCCGGCGGCAGCACCTTAATTGCCAAGCCGTGCGCACTCACCCGGAATACTCGATGACTTTATCGGTGTTGTCCAGCACGCTGGTCAGCAATGCAGCCATGAATTCGCTGGGGTAATGGCACTTGAGATAAGCTGTCTGAAATGCCACATAGGCATAGCAGGCAGCGTGGCTTTGTTGAATGCATAGGAGGCAAAGCTGGACATTTCGTCGTAGATCTCGTTTGCCACTTTTTCCGAAATGCCGTTTGCCACACAGCCCGGGCATTCGTTGCCGGGGTCGGTGCAGCCGTGCACAAAGTGCTCACGCTCTGCCTCCATGACAGCATGCTTCTTTTTTGCTCATGGCACGGCGGACATTGTCTGCCTGCCCGAATGAAAAAGCCTGCCAGCTCACGGAAGATCTGCATCACCTGTTCCTGATACACGATGCATCCGTTGGTCACATCCAGAATGTGGGCCAGCTGTGGGGTCTTGTAGCTGATCTTGTCCGGCTCGTGGCGGTTGCGCAGGTAGGTGGGGATCGAATCCATGGGGCCGGGACGGTACAGGCTGATCAGAGCGATAATGTCTTCTAGGTTCTGCGGCTGCAGGCCCACAAGCACCTGCTTCATGCCGGAAGATTCCAGCTGGAACACACCCTCGGTGTCGCCCTGCCCCAGCATCCTGTAGGTGTCCGGGTCGTCATAGTCCAGCTTCTGGACGGAAAACTCCGGGTCGTGCTTCTGCACGGCAATTTCCGCATCGCGGATGACCGTCAGGGTGCGCAGACCAAGAAAGTCCATCTTCAGAAGTCCAAGTTCCTCGATCTCGGTCATGTTGAACTGGGTCACAGGCAGTCCGTCGTTGGTGGCCAGCGGCAGATAGTAGTCCGTAGGCTCCGGGGTAATGACGACACCCGCCGCATGGGTGGAAGCATGGCGGGGCATGCCCTCCACCTTCAGGGCCGTGTCGATCAGCTCCGTGACCTGCGGGTCGGTGTCGTACATCCGCTTTTCAGCTCTGTCGAGACCTCCAGCGCACGCTTCAGGGTCATTTTCAGTTCCATGGGGACCTGTTTTGCCACAACATCCACCTGCTGATACGGGATCCCCATCACACGGCCGACATCGCGGATGGCACCGCGGGCAGCCATCGTGCCGAACGTGACAATCTGCGCCACGTGGTCGGCGCCGTATTTGCGGATGACGTAATCAATGACTTCCTGTCGGCGTTCGTAGCAGAAATCGATATCAAAAGTCCGGCATGCTGACGCGCTCCGGGTTGAGAAAGCGCTCAAAGATCAGGTTATAACGGATGGGGTCGATATCCGTGATGCCCACACTGTAAGCCGCAATGCTGCCTGCGCCGGAGCCACGGCCCGGGCCTACCGGGATACCCTGACTCTTGGCGTAGTTGACGTAGTCCCACACGATGAGGTAGTAGTTCGTGTAGCCCATTTTTTGACCACGCCGATCTCGTAGCTCAGACGGTCTTTGTTGGCCTGCGGTACATTCGGGGCCATAGCGGCGCTCCAGACCTTCCCAGCAGAGCTTTTCAAAAAACGCCTGATTATCCATCCCGTTCGGCGCTTTGTAATATGGAATTTTAGTGTGTCCAAAATCAAAATCAAAGTTACACCGCTCCGCAATTTTGGCGGTATTCTCGCAGGCTTCCGGCACCATGGAGAACAGCTCATACATTTCGTCTGTCGTTTTGACATAGAACTCGTCGGTCTGGAACTCCATTTTATCCGCATCCTGAATGGTCTTGCCGGTCTGGATGCAGAGCAGGATGCCCTGCATTTTGGCATCCTCCTTGCGCAGATAGTGGGAGTCGTTGGTGGCTGCCATGGGAATGCCCGTTCTCTCGTGCAAGCTTGATGAGCTGCGGCAGCACAGTATTATCCTCTTCCAGACCATGGTCCTGAAGCTCAAGGTAGAAGTTCCCCTCGCCGAAGAGGTCTCGATACCACAACGCGCTGGCTTTGGCGCGCTCATAATCGCCCGCCAGAATGGCCTGTGGAACTTCGCCTGCCAAACAGGCCGACAGGCAGATCAGACCTTCGTGATATTTTTCCAGCAGTTCCTTATCAATGCGGGGCTTGGAATAAAAGCCCTCCACAAAGGCGGCCGACACCATTTTGATCAGGTTTTTGTAGCCGGTCTCATCTTTGCACAGCAGGATCAGGTGGTTGTTGCCGTCGATCTTATTTACCTTGTCAAAGCGGGTGCGGGTGGCCACATACACCTCACAGCCGATGATGGGCTTGATGCCAGCCTTTTTTGCAGCCTTATAAAATTGCACGCAGCCGTACATCACGCCGTGGTCGGTGCAGGCAATGGCGGTCTGTCCGCACTCTTTTACGCGATCCATCAGCTGGTCGATGCGGCACGCACCGTCCAGCAGGCTGTATTCCGTATGGATGTGCAGATGAACGAAGTCCCTTCCAAGACGGTTGTTCTCACTGATCTCGCTCACGCTGTGCCTCCTGTTCCAGATTCTTCCGCAGATTTTTCGGCCAACGCCTCCAGTTTCTTCATCCGGTGTGACAGGCCGGATTTGCTCACCGCAGGCTCAAAGCAGCCGCACAGTGCCGTGAGCGAAAGGTCCGGGTACTGCATCCGTTTGGCGGCCTTGCTGCAGCACCTCCGGCAAGGTGGAAAGGGCATCCTGCTCTTCCAGAAAGCGGATGGCCTTGAGCGTCTGCGCATTGGCACGGGCCGTCTTGCCCAGGTTTGCCGGTATCACAGTTGGTCTGTCGGTTGGTCTGGTTGCGCACCTGTTTGAAGGCTTTTCTGCGCATGCATTTCCTCTGCAGCGTTTCCAGCGCCCATAAAGCTGAGCAGCCGTTCCACATTGGCCCCGGTCTTGACGTAGATCAGGTTCACGCCGTTGCGCCGGGTGCGGTGCGGTGCAAACTCATGCTCTGCCAGCAATGCTTCAAAGTCCCGTGCAAGGTTGGTGCGGGAGGTAAGGAATTCCAGATTATATTCCTTCTGCGGATCAATGGACCGTTCCACTGCACAAAAAAGCTGCGCCAATGTACGCACTGACGCAGGTCTGGCAGCGGATAAGGCGGGGATCGATCTGCAGACTGGTTTCACTGCCCGTGGTGCCGAAAAGCTCGTGCACCCGCGCCACCTGCTCCGGCGCGCGAATGTTGAATTCATACAGCACGCCGCTGGGTCGCTGCTTGTGCAAGAATCTCGCCCTGCACGCCGCAGCGGGCAAACAGCTGCTGGGCCGCCTGCACCGTCTCCTGCTGCTCGGTCTGCACCACCAGACCCTTTGGCATCAAAATATTTGGCAAAGCACGCAATGCCATAGGCCGCCGCACGCACACAGCAATCCTTCTGGATGCTGCGCTGCGCGATCTCCTCCCGCGCGCGGGATGCAAAACTACTCATACTTCCTCGAATTCTGTCAGCGCATGGCATCGCGGTGCTGCACGCCCGGCTCGTAGCCGAGTTGCGTGCAATACTCCGCGATCTTACGCGCAAATGTAATGGAGCGATGCTTGCCGCCGGTACACCCCACCGCAATGGTCAGCTGGCTTTTGCCCTCCTTGACGTACAGCGGCAGTGCATACTGCAAAAAGCTTTCGTAGCGCTTGAGCAGCTCCTGCGCTTCCGGGTGCGCCATGACAAAGTCCACCACATCCTGATCAAGGCCGGTCTTATGCTTGAGTTCCGGGACGTAGAACGGGTTGGGCAGGCAGCGCACATCCAGCACAAGGTCTGCTTCCGGCGGAATGCCAAACTTGAAGCCAAAGGACATCACGGTCAGGCGCATTGCACTTTTGCTCCGCCATTTTTTCACAAACAGGTCGCAGATGCGCTCCTTTTGTTCTGCGCAGTGGAAAGCAGTGCCGTATTGATGGTATAGTCTGCACGCTCCTGCAGCGGCTTCAAAATTTTGCGTTCCTTTGCAAAGGCCTCCCGCGTGGAAATGCCCTCCGAAATGCTGATGGGATGAGCAATACGTAAATTCGAACGAAGCGCAATTGAG
>VOFJ01001456.1_pt1 | contig 16478 bp, 28 predicted proteins | sample 5384081 | NCBI WGS metagenome assembly VOFJ01 (sample SAMN12384729, study PRJNA508395) | human gut metagenome | isolation source: healthy gut I | host: Homo sapiens
ATCAGTAGCGTTCAGTTACGTATTGCGCTTCCTCCGGAGTATTTCACGCCAGAGCTACTACCAGAACCACTTTTTCTCCACCCCCCGTTCCTGTTCCGCTTCCTCTGAGCCAGAACCCGGAACCTGTTCAGAATCACTGCCGGAACTTCCACTTCCGGTTCCTTCTCCTGTTCCACCACTGCCAGAACCTCCACTGCCTGTGCCTTCAGATGGCTTGACCATTTCTTTTGCAACCCATTGCGCTTTATTTGCTCCATAGTTCAAGCGCTTATCACTTGTCCATGCAGGATTATTGCCTGGATAATAGTACGTCAATACTGTTCTGTTATCTTTGTACACTGTCGAAAAAGCATCTGAAGCAATCTCTGGGACACCCCATTCAAATGTAACTTCCTTTAAATTATGACATTGATAAAAAATGTATTCGTTTTTACTTTTCTCTCAAGCTGTTTGGAATATTAATGTGTTTTTAAAGCATCACACCAATAAAATGCCATTTTTCTCCAAGAGATTGCAATGTAGATGGTAATTTTACAGAAACAAAATTTGAGGCAGGCATAATATCCAGACCATTGATTTGAACCACACTGTCCAAATGCCTCATCACCTATGCTGGTCACACCTTCTGGTATTTCCACACTATTCAGTCCCAGACATGGCAAACGCAGCTTTTCCAATTGTTTTTTAATTTTGAAGGAAATTTCACATTGACCAAATATCTGCAGTTATAAACATACCATCTGAAATAACCTCCAGATTGTCAGGTAAATCTACATCTGTGAATTTACAGCCTGAAAATGCATATTGTCCTATATTCAATACACTTTTCCGGTATTGCAACTTCACTTGCACTACTACAATCATAAATGCATATTCTCCTATTGCTTCAACACCTTCGGGTATTGTAATTCCTGTTATATTGCTACAGCTATAAAATGCATCTGTTCCTATGTTGGTAATATTTTCATCAATTTTTAAAGATTTCACTTCGTTTTCTGTTCATACCATGGGGCATAAAGCGATATTCACTATGTGCATAGTCATACATTTTACCGCTACCGGAAAGTGTCAATATTCCATCATCGGATAAGGCCCATGTGATGTTTTCACCACATTTATTAAAAATCTTCATCTTCTTTCTGTCCAATATACTTCCAACGAAGATCGCCCACCAAAATCGTTCGTTAGAATGGCTGATGTCCATGTATCATCCGGTGTGTACCAACAAGTGGCTGTTATTGTACTGAAAGCATTTTTCCCAAACATTGGTGCACTGCCCTTAAAAATAATTGTTTTTAGATTCACACAAGACTGAAACGCCTGATTTTTTATTTCTGTCATTGTTTCTGGGAATGTAATATCTGTTAATCCAGTACATCCATAAAATGCCTTTTCATCAATCACCTGTAATGCTTTAAACGTAATTTTCGAAATATTTTTGCATCCACTAAAAGCAGATTTTCCAATAATTTGTAAATCAGATCCAAGTTCCAGATTTGAAAGTCAGTCCGATACAACCCGAAAAGCACTATCTTCAATTTTTTATCAATGATGCTGGAAAAAGGATTTTGTCAAGCCTGTACAATTCATAAATGCCCTTTGTCCAATCACCTGAATATTTTCGATAATGTAACATGCTTTAATAATGCTAAATCTTCAAATGCAGACTTTCCTATCATAGCTACATTTTTTTCCTAAGACAACACTTTCCAGATTATTACAATTTGTAAATGCCATTTCTCCAATTGTAAGCACACTATCTGGCATAGTAACTTCCTTTAAAGATGTACAATACCCAAATGCATTATTCCCAATAGTTTTTAACTGACTTGAAAGATTAATACGAGACAAGTTACTGCAACCCCAAAAAGCAGAATTATCTATTTCTGTTACATTATCTGATATATCCATATATGTTAGTCCTGTACAATTTGCAAATATATCCTTACCTAAATATTGTACGCTTTCTTGTATATTAAAATGAGATAATTTAGTACATCCATAAAAAACAATTTTGATTCTAATCTTATAATCGTATCCGGCAATTCAATATCAGTTAACGAAACACATCCTGCGAAAGCAGCTTTTCCAATACTCACCACACTTTCTTGGATTTTAACATCTGTTAATAAAGGGCACCCCAGAAAAGCACCTTCACCTATATGTGTCACTTTATTATTTAAAACAATTTTCTCAAATCATTCATACCCAAAAAAAGTATAATTTTTATCTCAGTAATACTATCTGGTACTATAATTTGTGTTACTTTTTTCCCCCGTTCAGATATAAAACTCCTCCACAACCAAATGGACTTGAAAGCTCATCCTCAAAATCAATTTCACACCATGCAGTCAAATCTGATGTATACAACATTTCTAGATCGCTGCCACACCTCGAAATGCCGCCTTTCCAACTTTTTGACACTTTTTCCCATTGTTATTTTTTTAAGCTATTGCATTGTGCAAAAGCACTCATTCCCATCGAAACTACAGCATTTCCTATCATAATTTCTTCAGTACTTTCGCATCTGTAAAAAGCATAATTCCCAATGCTTGTAATTCCATCTCCTATAACAATCTTAACTATTTTTTGTCTCTCGAATCGCCAAGGTGTAATTGCCTCATTATAACTTCTTTCATACTTAAAATCTGGAATAGAACCACTACCTGACAAAGTCAGTATCCCATCCTTTGTTATCGTATATGTTATGTCTTCTCCACATTTTCCACTTTCTACTATCTCTACCTGTTCGGAAACGGCTGTCAAATCTTCACTTTGTACTTCCGGCTGTGAAGAAAAAATCTTCCACGTCTTTATTTTCTATTTCCTCTTCTGATTTAGCGGATCCTTCTTTCGAATCTTCCTCTGCTATTTCTACTTCGGACGGTGCAGAATCTTCTTCAAAATCTTCACCTTCTATTTCTATTTCAGATTGTGAAGAAAAATCTCCCTGTTCTTCACTCTGTGGATTTACCTCCACATATTCCGCTGCAGATACTGATAACGAATTTAGTACCAATCCCACAGACAAGCCAATTGCAATTATTTTCCTCTTTTTTCATAACTCTGGTAGCTTTTTCCCTTTTAATAAAGTTTTGGAGAGATATCCGCTGACATCCCTCCTTTTACTGGTTTCATCATTAATATCATTTTTCAGATATTCTATATACCGCTTATTCTCCTAAATCCAACGGCAAGCTAAGGATGTCTGTCTCATTGCTGTCTTTTTACCAATCTTGCAGTTGCTACTTCTCCTTCTAATTCTATAATTTCAAAATCTGGGCTTTCATATGCTTCTTTCATCTGTTTTGTTCTCTCCTTTAAACTTTTTATTTTTAATTCATGTACAAAAGTACATTTATCATTCACATATTTTTTCTTGAAATTAAATTTTTTTAAGAAAAATATGATTCTGCTGCATTCCAGTATAAATAAAGGGCTGCCGCTGTCTTTTTTTTTGTTGTTTTCGCTGGATTTCTCACTGTTCAGCGCTTTATTTACATAGCTTAACGCACTGTAGTTACTGATTGTGATATTTCCCGCCGTAAAGGTATGTACTTTCTCCAGATCCTGGGCTGCAATATTATTCAGTTCTACATAATAGATGTTACTGTCCCCTGACTGGATCGGCTGAAGTTCCTTTCCATCTACTGCAAATTTATGATTTGTTATATTTCCTTCTGTCAGCTGATAATACATACGTATCGTAGTCTGTTCTTTCAGCAGTAAGCTTGCACCATAAAAACTCATATTTTTTCGTTTCCTTCTTCTTTATATTCGTATCCAGCTAACATATCTTTCGTTACTTTCGATACATCGCCCAGACTGCCGCCTGCCAGTTTGTCTGTATGATAGCCTAACAGCACCTGTGCGTAGCCACCATAGACTGCCATGGCATTTGCAAGATTTTTTTAATTTTTCATTACTGCTTTTCTGTGCCTTCTCTATATAAGACTGCACAGAATATATCTCTTTCAGGTTCCTGATGATGTTTTCAATGTTTGCAACGATGTTATCTGTCATCTGCTTTGCATATACATTGCAGGTAAATTTGTAACACTGATGACTGTTTCCATCTGCATCTTTTACTTCTGCGGAGCCTTTGGCAACTGCGTCGAGACACTTTTATAGCTGCTTTCTGACTTCCGGCAACGGACATTTCCATTACTGCACTGGCATCATTTAAGATCGCATCGTCCAGTTCAGATAGAAATTCACACCGATATCTCCATTTAATGTCAGCAGTGGGCAGAAAATCCAAACTCTTTCTCAGTGCCGGTACCTCCTGGATTTCCACTTTCTCTGAACCGCTGCCACTGGAGCCGCTTCCTCCGGAACTGCTTCCTCCTGAGCCACTGCCAGAACCTCCGCCAGTTCCCGTACCACTTCCACTGGAACCGCTTCCTCCGGAAGTATTTCCTCAGAGCTACTACCAGAACCACTTTCTCCACCCGTTCCTGTTCCGCTTCCTCCTGAGCCAGAACCGGAACCTGTTCCAGAATCACTGCCGGAACTTCCACTTCCGGTTCCTTCTCCTGTTCCGCCACTGCCGGAACCGCCACTGCCTTGCCTTCAGATGGCTTGACCATTTCTTTTTGCAACCCAGGTTAGTTTTCCTCCATAATTTTGGAGCATACTGGAAGTCCACGCTGAATTGTTTGATGGATAATAACAGGTAGCAATCACATCTCTTTTTGGATGAAGTTATTCCGCCATCAAATGCTTTTTACTGTCTATCCCTGGTGCATTCCAGGAAAATGTAATTGTTTTTTAACGATTGATTTGCAAAAAATGCCCCGCTTCCAATCTTCTTTATACCTTGCGGAATTATTATGCTGGATAAATTATAGCAATCTTCAAATGTATTATCCTGAATTTCCGTAATCTTTTCCGGTATATTAATAGATCCTAAAACCTGACAATTGCTAAAAGCACTTGTACCCATTGTCGTTAATGTAGAAGGCAATGTAACCTTTGTAAAATTATAACAACTGTAAGAAGTTCCAAAACTTCTATATGCTCCACACCAAGCAAATGCTTTATCTGCTATAGAAACCACGCCTTCTGGTATATCTACACTACTCAATCCAAAGCAACAATAAAATGCTTCCTTCCCAATTTTTTTTAATCCCTGTGAAAATGTTACATCATATAAATAATGAGATTCCGCAAACATTTTCTCCGACAAATATTGCAAACTGGAAGGAAGCGAAACACTTCTCAAACCACTATATGCAAATGCTTTTTTTCCAACACATGTTACCATTGAAGGTATATCTACTGAATAGATTTTACAATTTTTAAAAGAACCTTCCCCAATTTCCTCCAGCTTTTCTGGAAGTTTTTGTTTTTTCATCAGTTATTTTATTACACATATAAAATGCATAATTACCAATATAAGTTACATTATCATCTATTTCTATTGAGGTAATTTTCTGCCTGTCTTCATACCATGGAGCATATTGGTAGTCGTCAATAGAATAATCAAACATTCTTCCGGAACCAGTAATGATCAATTTGCCATCTTCTGTCAAATCCCAGGTCAGGTTTTCTCCACATTGATATTTATCATCCTCATCTGCTTTTCCCTCATAAGTCCAGGTCAGATCTCCGCCAAAATCCTGCGTGGTAATTTCCAGGGTATACGATGCATTGTCTGCCGGGTAATAACAGGTAGCCTTCACTTTCTCAAATGCATTTGTCCCTATCTGAGGTGCATCCCTTTGAAATTAACACGCTTTAATACAGAGCAATTCTGAAATGCCTCACTCCCCCTATCTCTATTACCGATTCAGGTATCGTTACCTCAGAAATACTGCTACAATTTCCAAATGCATTTTGCCGCAATCACAGTGATCCTATCTGGAAATTCTATTGCTTTTAAACTCTTACAGCCAGAAAATGTATACGCATCTATTTTTGCTAATCTGCGGCGACAGTGTTACATTTTTCAAGTTTTTCACATCCCATAAATGATCGAACACCAATATCTGTAACATTCTTTGGAATAACAATATTTTCAAGAGCAGAACAATTCTGGAATGCCGATTCTCCTATTATAAGCAAATTTTCAGGAACTGTAACAGAGGACAATTTTGTGCATCCGTAAAACGTATAATCTGAACTGCAACTGTACTTTCCGGCACTTTAAACCGTTCCAGCATGCTACAGCCAGAAAAAGCAGATTCTCCAATTTCTGTAATTGTCTCCGGCATTGTAATCTTCGATAAAGAAGTACATCCTCCGAAAGCCTCTTTACCAATGCTTGTAACCTTATCCGGCACGACAACTTCCATTAAAGCTTTACATCCCATGAACGTACTGTCACCTACACTGCCCAGTTCTGTTGGCAATTGTATTGCTTTTTAAACTCTGACACTGGTAAAATGCATAATCTCCAATTGTATAAATCTGATCGGCAGTTTTATATTTGCTAAATTACTACATCTTGAAAAAGCAGACTCTCCAATTACCTGAACTGTCTTCGGTACATTAAATTTCTGTCAAAGACGTGCATCCTGCAAACATAGCCTCTGTTATATTCTCAATTCCCTGAGGTAATTCAGCCTCTGTCAGTTTAATGCAATTGCCAAATAAAATTGAACCTAAATTTTGAGTTGCATCTGGAAGCTTTATCTTTTTGTAATTTCTTACAGTCTTTAAAAGCTCCGTCATTAATTGTATTAACGTTCTCAGAAACTTCTATCGTTGAGAAATCATTTCCTGCAAATGCTTCTTTTCCAATTGTCATAACAGAATTTGGAATATTTATATTCTGTAAATGATTATACGCAAATGCATTTTCTCCAATACTTGTGACTGTATCCGGCAACTGTATACTTGTAAAGTACTGATTTTGTCTCATCATTTGTCCAACTTCTACCAAATACATAAGGTTTCATCACGGTGATTCCTTCGGGAATTTTAATCTGTGTTTCTTTTTACACCATTTATGTACAGGTCGGCTCAAATTGCAGTGGATTTGAATTTTCATTATCAAAAAATCTATGTCGCACCATGATTCAAGTCCGTCAATCATTACTTTACCTACATTAGGACACCAGTGAAATGCCTCATAACCAATCGCCTTTACACTGGAAGGTATAGAAACCTCTGTTAAATTCTCACAATCGTAAAAAGAATACTGGCTGATTGATGTGATTCCATCTTCAATCACAACCTTTTTTTTATACTGCTTATATAATCTCCCCAGCCACTATTTGGTTTGTATTCTTTCCAGTCATATTCTATCGTACGCATCGCCACTGCCAGACAATGTCAGCACTCCCGTATTTGTTAACTTAAATGTTATATTCTCTCCACATGTGCCACTTATACGTACCACTTCAGACTGTTCAGAAACTGCCGTCGATCTTTCGCTCTCTACTTCTGGCTCTGAAGAAAAATCTCCCGCGTCTTTATTTTCTATTTCTTCTTCTGATTTAGCGGATCCTTCTTCCGAATCTTCCTCTGCTATTTCTACTTCTGACGGTGCAGAATCTTCTTCAAAATCTTCATCTTCTATTTCTACTTTCGGATTGTGAAGAGAAATCTTCCTGTTCTTCACTCTGTGGATTTACCTCCACATATTCCGCTGCAGATACAGACAGTGAATTTAACATCATTCCCAATGATAATCCTAACGCTATTAATTTTTTCTGTTTCATAGCTCTGACCTCTTTCCCCCCTCTATATACAATATTATTTGTCATTTTGAACCGTTTGAGATAAGATTCTCCATTCCCTCCATATTTTCTTTGGATGTATCAAGAGTCCTCTGATAATACGATACAATGGCATAACTGGGCGAAGAATACGATGCCGATAAAAAAAAAGGAAAATATTCTTTAATCATATTTTCATTCAACCATACTCTGTCCTTTATATAACACCATACTTTATTCTTATTGTTTTTCTCATCCAGTTCCTTCATAAAATGTCTCCGATCCGATTTTTGAGAAGTCCCATAAACTCCACTTCCTATCATATAAAAAAACCGTATCCCATTCTTCTTTTTGTCATTTCTCCTTCTACAGAAAATGCATGTATAGCTGCATTCCTCAACAATTCTTCAAACTTTTCAAGTTCAGGATTTTCAGTTGAGCTGAAATATAATCCCAATCCATAAGCATATTATTTTTTATATAGAGATACACATCTATTAATGTTCGTATGCCACTTCCACTTCTGGAAAAATGTTTATATGCATGAGTAACAATATATAAATACTCATCTTCTTTCGAATAATGGTACAAATATGGTCTTTGCTCATCTGGAATTGCCCGCTTCCATGGATTTTGATAATATTGTGCTTTTGCTTTTATCAAAAGAGTCCGAAAATAACTGGTAATGCATTTCAAATTTAAACATCGACTGTTTTATATAGGTATTATGACACCCGCCACTTTGCTTTTAAGGAATATCCACATTTTTTCATTGCAGATTGTATAGCATCACATGTCTTTTCTTTCCAATATTGAATTTCTTCGTCTGTTTTCTCCTTTTTCCCGATATCCACCATTTTGATCCTGTTGGATATAAGCGCATAAAATATCATAATCGCTCATCCAGCGTGTACTTGCTTCTGGATAATACCTCGAAATATTTGTGCCCTTTAGTATCAAATATGCTAATTTCTGATTTTCCAGTTCCCTTGCAACTTTTTCATATTCCATGTCAAAGCGTATTTGACGATACAGCATTTCATTATAAATTTTTTTTCCCCGTATCTCGAATCTCTGCCGGAACTATCTCACCATATTTCTGTATATAATTTCCAATAAGGGCTTCTATGCAGTTTCTGTTTGCATTTCCCATATCACTCCCCATGTACAGTCTGTCGGCAAGTTTCTCAGCACTGTTTGGTTCAATGCGCCTTTTAATAAATACATTATATATCTGGAAGCATTTGTATATTCATTTTGCTCTTTCTGTTTTTCTGTTATGGAATTCCCCTGATTCATAATAAGTCCATCAAACTTTTTTCTAATATCAGACTCCTGTTGTCAACACATCAAAGCTGCATTGAACCGCCTGTTCTGAAATATTACAACTTAATTCATATACCGGTACATGTTCCAACAGCTCACGAAACAATTCTAATATTCTTCCTGCTTTCTGAGAATCTGACATAATATATATCTGTGGTAATAATAACAGCATTGCTCTTTTATTCAGCTTATGTATGGTATTTGTTTTGCTCTGCCTCAAAAAACAGATTCCCTTAACAGGAACACAGCTGTTTTTCTGTAATCTTTCTTTTTTCCTGCCCAGGGAGTACCATAAATGCAATAATCTCATCTTCCCCTACTTCTAAAACAGGCTTATCTCCATTAATAATTTCTACATCTGGTCCCAAATGTTCCTTCCATAACCTGACATGCGTTGTTTTCCCTGTTCCACTTGGCGCTGTAAAAATATATCCCTCCTGCTTCCATGACACAACTGCCCCATGCATTAAAAATCTATTTCTGTCTGGCAATTCGTCTGCAAGTTTCAGGGAGTGCCATAATTATTTCTATATAATTATCAGAATTTTGTTCATATTCGCCTGTTCTTCGTTCTCTCTGAATGTCCTCAGGGGTAACTGTAATTGAAAAATCTTCCGTTTCTTCGTCTATGGTAATATAATTTTTTACAATATTCTCTGAGAGTGTCATACACTCCCTGAATACGAATGACCATATTTGCTAAATTTATTTTGAATTCTGTCATTGTGTTATTTTATTTCCAATCCTTTTTTAGTAACCAACGTACAGGATACAATGCCACCCATATCCTGCAATATAATTTATAAGGAAGCCCATTCATTGAGATCTGTCGTTCCCCAATAAAAACCTTCCAATTTTCCAATAATCTGCTCATCTGTAACGTCCGTTTCCAGATTTATACAATTATCTCCGCAGATAATATATCCTTCAGACATAATCTTCACGATTCTGTGCAGTACATACATATCTCTTTTCCTGTAAAGTACTACATCATATTTCTTTAATTTACCTGTTAGCGGTCTGATAATAACCGTATCTTTTTCTATTTCTCAGCATAGGAAACATACTGTTACCATTTACAGTTCCGACATATATTCCTTTTCTTTTAATGACATCGCTCAGTTCAACAGATTTCATCATTTTTCCAGGATTCCAGCTTTATAAAGCCCTGTCTGCCATGCCTTCAATATCTTTTTCGCCGCCGTTTTTTTCATCAACCTCATTTTTTTTCTGCAATTTTCCCGGCGATTTCGGCTAAGTCCAGACCTTTTTCCAGATATCTCCATACATCTCTGCCTGTTCGGTTCAAATTTATCATACCTTTAAAATGTTTGCTTTTCTTCTCCGATAGCAATTACAATTGCCTGCCCTGCCACTTCACGCATTACATAATTCTCTTTTATCTTCATACTTTCAGTCCTTTATAAGCAAAAATTGTTCATTTTTTCGTATTTATCATTTAATATCCACGTAAAAATCGCCGCAATGCCTATATTTCTAAGTATTGCAGGCGATTTTATCAATGTCCGCTGTCAGGGTTATACCGACATGATCGATCGACTTTCACACCATCAGCTTATGTCTAGTACACAATAATCATGCAATGGCGACTTAACTGTTCCATACCATTTTGAAGATGGGACATAATTGGCTGGTTTTCGAGTTGTATGATAATTCACATAAATCGAATCATAATTTGTGAAATTGATGGTTGCTCCATTTTTTCACTGTTATCTCTTTGGGGTTACCATTTTTTAGTATAAATAAGTTTTTATGGAATCCAATACATACCCCTGTGCCATTTTTATATAAAGTTTCTGTTTTCCCGTAATATGCTCACTTTCAAGAAAACTTCCATTAAAAGATTTTTGCTACATTTTTTGATCCGATTTTAAATTCGCTAAATGGCGACGGCATTTTGCTATTGTAATTTTGCATGATAAGTTATATGTTTTTTTTTTTGTTCTGAACCACTTTAAAAGAAATTTTCGAAGTTTGGTACCTAACAGATTCACATAATCTCTTACCCAGATATTTCTATTGCATCTAATTCTCTCTCTTCGTTGCTTTTATTCTGGAATTTGTTGATTTTATATTGACGACTCTCGCATTTTTATCAAGATTTTTTGATGTAAATAAAACAGTTTGGCAAAAACTAAATTATCAAAAAGTATCTCCTGTTCCTCTGACGTATACAGTCTGGCTTTACCACACAGGTCGGAACTTTATTTGTCGCAATTTTTCTCTGTTTTACTACTACTTTGCATGTATATTTTTGTTTGAAACTACCGCAGTTACAACTGCTGTACCTGCTTTTTTGCTGTAATTTTTCCTTTGCTGTCTACAGAAGCTACTGATTTATTGGATGATTTCCAACTCACCTTCTGTCTGGTGCCCAGCATTTTTAATGTATAACTTCCCTTGGTATATAAATTTACTGAAGTTTTACTTATTCTTGAGTTTCTACCTGAACTTTACAATTATAAACTCTGTTACGAAACTTCGCCTTAATCACTGCCGTTCCTTTAGACTTCGCAGTAACCTTTCCTGCTGCATTCACAACGGCTACTTTATTATTTGAGGAACTCCACTTAACCTTTCCCTGTGCTCCATTAAGTTTCAATTGTACTGTCTGACCTTTTATCAAAACAGCATTTGTTCTGTTTAGTTTGATATTTGTTGCTGCCTCAACTGTGGAAACCTGACCTGATGTTCCAACAGCTATCATCCCTATAACAAACATTAATGTTATCATGATTTTTAAACCGCTTTTTATTTTTCTTTTAATCTTCATACTCTCTGCCTCTCCTTCATAGATACTTTTCTGTACTGAAAATTATCAGAACATTTTCCTTCCATACGTTTAATATTAAAAACTTTTTTACCATTAATACAAGGTGGGGCGGAATTTGTGGACAAGTTTTTTTATGGTGCTTTTACCAATTTTTTGTCTAATTTTTGTGCCCTTAATATAACTTAGAATATGCTATACTAGATATTAATCACTGAAGTCAAGAAAGGATTTTTTACTTATGTCTGTATTTTCTGATATGCTTAGAAATTACATCCACGAAAAGGATGTCAAAGTAGGGGCATTAGCACATTACTGCAATCTGGAACGCTCTACTGTCTATAAATTTATTAATGGAAAACGTGAACCCCTGTCTGCAGAACTGGTGGAACAGATATCGCTTATTTTATAAAGCTGACACCTCTTGAAACACATCAGCTTAGAGAGCCTCTGGAAAATAACCCGTATGGGAGAAGATGCTTATTATATCCGCAAAAGTATCGATCATTTTTTATGTGATTTTCCAAATAAGTCAACACCTCCATCATATGATTTTACCCCCCCACACACACTTAAATTTAACCAAACAACTGTCTTTCACTCAGAACTGTCTTCTGCTGAATTCCAGACAGGCGATAGATTCTTCTGTTCACCAGATTTTATTATCAGAAGCAGCCAAACCGAATGGACAGATTGCTTTTTCTTCAGCCTGACTATCCGTTTCTGCTACATCTGCTGTCTACTTATCCAGCCTGCAGGTTCATTACAGATCGATCATATTTTCAGTCTGAACCGTACCGCACAGTTTACAGACGCCCATGAACTTTATGAACTTTATTACCTGCGGAATCTTTTTCCGGTTTATATGAACAAACTGGATTATCATATTCATTGTTTTTATACAAATGAAATTTCGCATTTTTAAAAATCTTTCTGCTCTGCCTTATATGATTCTGACCTCGGAATTTCGTCACATGTTCTTCTGATTACCAGATGGGAATTCTATACCAGGATCCGGATATTTTGCAGGCATTGTGGAATCTGTTTCATTCTCATCTGGATCTCTGTCAGCCTGCCTTTCAGACTTTTCCGATTATTGCAGACGATCTGCCATCTCTTTTTCAATTTGTTGCTAATACAAGAGCTTCTGCCGATCTGATTATTAGTATTCAGCCTGAAGCATGCATTCTCCCGTTTTTACGTCTGGATTTACTGAAAGATATTTTTTAATTATGATATTCCTGGGGCAGATTCTGTTATAGCCATGGCAGACGCTTTGTTCAGCAATAATATGCAAAGAATCAAAGACGAAAAGTTCATTGTCTATTTCACTGAATATGGAATGACCCCGTTTTCTGCAGGAAGGTCTGTTCGAAGAGATACCATCTGTATTTTATCATCCACTGAACATCAGACAGCGTATCCGCATCCTGAATGAAATCGCACAGTGCTGCCGTGATGGATCTTTATCGCATTCTACGCAAACCACTGAACCATCTGTCTGAAAACCTCCGTATGGCACTCTGCGGAAATACCTGTTCTCTTACCTATCAGACAAATTCCGGTGATCATATGTGCTTCGCAATCACGGAGCCATTTATCCTGCAATCTTCCAGAAGTTCCTGACAAACATGGATCCAGATGTTTACTACAAGCCGGATGAAGCCGAGCAGATCATCAAGCATATGATTGAACAGCTGAAAACCAATAAATAACTCTCAAAATAAGAGAAGGTACTGCAGAATCATCATATTCGATGACTTTACAGTACCTTCGTTTTCTCATAAATATGTGTCAGAGCCAAATCTATTCAAAACGGAATAAAAAAATGCCTGATATAATGCGAATCACTACTGCTGCTCCCCAAAACACCGCAGTATATAACATCATAATAATTCCATTTGCTGGATTAGAATCTGCTTCCCAATATTCCTCCCATCGGTATGATCACCCCCTGCATAACCTTCCAGAATATAGCAAATAAGATAAATAAAGCAAGCACAGAAACCGATCATCCAGGAAGTTATCCATCTTTTTCTGTTTATAGCAGAAGAACACAATATGCTGACTCCCATCAATAGTATTCCAGCCAGCAGAAAAATTTTTCGCTACACGAAATGACCTTACATAGAGAATAACATTTATCATCCATAGATATATTTTCGCTCCAAAAATCCGTCCAGAACAGAAATATAGTTATATTCTTTCATTTTGTTCCTTTTCTTCCAAGCATGCAGGTGCAATTTCTGTAATCTTTTTCATTAAAAGCATTGATTTTTAGAAATAATCCGATATGTACGGTGTCTGCTGCTCGATCGCATCTTCGAGCATATCGATGGTCCACTCGGCTGCCTTAATCTGCCGATCCTTGCAAGATATTCAGGGCGTTTGTAGCCCATCAGCATAGTAGTCATAGTCTGAATGCTGATTCATCCTGGCAGGGGTTCCATAATGCGGACCACCTGACCGCAGCCATTCTGAGCATCATCAGACTGAAATTTCCCTGATTGCATTCCATGACCGGATCGTCAGCTTAAACTTCCATTCACGGTCAAGAACGCTCGGTTTAAACGGGTACTTCTCAATGAACGAAACGAAATCTACGATTCTTCCCATATAGTATGGTGAGATTATTTTCCTTGATACTTGCATCCTCCAGAAGAAATGCCAGTGGTTCATCGGTGTAGGTATCGCCCTCCACCTGATTGATCATGGAAAAAGTGTGCCGCAACGAAGTTCCATAATCCGGTTCTTGCCTCTTCATTATTGAAGATCATGTCCTTGATATGAAAAACTTCCTTGGCGATCCAGTAGATGGCACATAGCCGTCCGGTTCATTATTCTCGTTATAGTAGACGGCTGCCATAATATCATCGGAGTCCCACAGCCAGTACTCATTCCATGCCAGATCATCACCGGAGGATCGCACCGTGTGTCCGCATGGCATAGCGGTTATAAGCTGCCTTCAGCTCTTCGCCCTCAGTATCAACGCGGCGTACATCCCCTGGGACCTGATGGTTCTTCGGAAGTTGGTAATCCTTGATCTCATAGCAGATTTTGTCCGAGATGATCTCCCAGCCCTTGCGCCGGTAATACGGAATGGAATACGGATACAGATAGCAGATATCCTGGCCATGCTCCTTCATGTTCTTGAGTGCCTGCTCCAGAAGCTTGTGCATCAGCCCCATGTTGGAATATTCCGGGTAGGTTCCTACCACCGGTAAGACCGCCCATCGCATAGGTTTTACCAAAAATACGTGCCTGCATAGGGTAGACTGCCACCTGAGAAACCAGGGTATCATTATCAAACCATCCTATAACATCTGCCTTTTCCATGGTAGGAAATTTAGCACGGATAATTTCTCTCTCCTGCCATCCGATGGAACTCAGTTCCTGTTCTGTCACCTGGAACACATAGCGTAGAAGTGCATTATACTGCTCCATGTATTCACTGCCTACGGGTTTCATTTTCAGGTTTTTCTTGTTATTCATGATTCCTTTCCCCTTTTTCGCTGCTGTCCACAGCAGCCCTTTTTAACAAGTCCCATCCCTCCTAAGAGAGCTGGGACTGCGTTTACGTTTTATTTAATGTTTAAGAAGTGCTTCAACCTCGATTCCACTTCAGACTTAGAACTCCGGCTCTATTAAACCGTAGGTGTTGCCTTTTCGTTTGTAAACAACATTGACCTGCTCGGTCTCTGCGTTAAAGAATACGAAGAAATTTGTGTCCCAGAAGTTCCATCTGTACGCAGGCATCTTCCGGATACATCGGTTTCATGTCGAACTTTTTCGTACGGATGATCTTAACTTCATCATCCTCATCAGTAATCTCTGTCAATGATATTCCTTCTGGAAATTGGCTGCTGCCTGCTGTTTGTCTACGATTTTATTTTTTGTATTTGCGAAGCTGGCGTTCGATGATTTCTTCTACCAAATCAATCGATACGTACATATCGTTGCTTTCCTGCTCGGAACGGATGATATTTCCTTTTACCGGAATGGTAACCTCGATTTTCTGTCTTTCTTTTTTCGACACTTAAAGTTACGATAACTTCTGTGTCAGGAGTAAAATAACGCTTCCAGTTTACCGAGTTTGTCCTCAACGGCTGTCTTGAGTCCTTGGGATACTGTGATGTTCTTTTTCCACTAATAATAAATTTCATAGTCCCATCCCCTTTGCTGTTTAGTTTTTTTGGATGCTTATATTCAACCAATCCGGTTGTCTATGTGACCATTATAACACATCCATTTGAATTTTTAACACAACTTTACAAAATTTTTATAAAAAATTCTGATAAAAAATTTCCAGCTCTTTTACTCGATCCCTGTAACACATCTGAAGGCTGCTTTTTCCGGGTGCTCTTCATCGTGCGGTTGGACAAGCTGTTCCGGAGATTTTCCTGCTGTGACACAATACAAATCGATTCCGCTGTTCTGCCGGTGCATCAGTTGCGATCTCAAGCTGATAAGTTTTTCCGTTCTCCACTTCTACCGAATGCTTCAGGAAGGAGTAAAAGTGCCGTATTTTCTTTGAGACCGTAAGTATCACGCCCTCACTCTCATAAAAGCACCTCACCGGAATCCTTATCGCGAAGTACCACTTTCAGGCTGTAGAGATGATTTGTTCTGTATATACTCCATCTTGATACCTGCGATCTCTTTTCCATCTAGCAATACGTAACTGAACGAAGTACACG
>VOFJ01003582.1_pt1 | contig 16449 bp, 24 predicted proteins | sample 5384081 | NCBI WGS metagenome assembly VOFJ01 (sample SAMN12384729, study PRJNA508395) | human gut metagenome | isolation source: healthy gut I | host: Homo sapiens
TCTCTGGGCGAACGCATCAAAAAGCGCTGGAATGGATGAGCGAACCGACAAAGGTGAAAAAGCATAGAAAAACTGGCTACTTTCCATGTAAAGATCGGTTACCCGGATAAATGGAAAGATTTCTTTCTGCTCTGGAGATCAAAGACGACTCTTATTGGGCAAATATCGAGCGTGCCAGCCAATGGGACTTCAATGACATGATCGCGAAAGCCGGTAAGCCGGTCGACAAAGGACGAATGGTTGATGACACCTCAGACAAGAAATGCTTACTATAACCCGACAACCAACGAAATCTGTTTCCCCAGCCGCTATCCTGCAGGCTCCCTTTTTGATATGAACGCCGACGATGCGATGAACTATGGTGCTATCGGTGTCGTGATCGGCCATGAAATGACTCACGGATTCGACGACCAGGGTCGTCAATACGACAAGGATGGTAACCTGAAAGACTGGTGGACAGAAGAAGATGCTAAAAAGTTCTGAGGAACGTGCTCAAGTGATGGTTAACTTCTTTGACAGCATAGAAGTGGCTCCCGGTGTACATGCAAACGGTGAACTTACTTTGGGAGAGAACATTGCCGACCACGGTGGCTTGCAGGTTTTTTTCGCGGCTTTCAAGAAAGTTAATGGAAACAGCACTGCTGGAAGTTGTTGCATTTTTGACGGATTTACTCCCCGAACAACGTTTCTTCCTTGCTTATGCTAATGTATGGGCCGGACATCCGCCCGGAAGAGATTCTCCGACTGACCAAACTCGATCCTCACTCTTTAGGCAAATGGCGTGTGGACGGAGCATTGCCCTCATATCCAGAACTGGTACGAAGCATTCAATATCACAGAACATGATCCTATGTTCGTAGCGAAGGACAAACGAGTGTCTATCTGGTAATAGATTTTGATTAGAAGCTCTATGTGCGAAGGAGCGTTGACTTTTCTGTTTGGAACAGTCAACGCTTTTTTTATTAATTCACACCTTATTTATTACGTACGATAAACAAAATTTCGTAACTTTGCGCATCAAATACTTTAATAAGCAATTCAATGTCAGAGTCTAAAAGAATAAAAACTGCATTGGTATCTGTATACCATAAGGAAGGTTTGGATGAAATTATTACCAAACTTTACGAAGAAGGAGTCGAGTTTCTCTCAACAGGTGGAACTCGTCAGTTTATTGAATCACTAGGATATCCCTGTAAGGCAGTGGAAGATTTGACCACTTATCCTTCCATCCTGGTGGTAGAGTGAAGACATTACATCCGGAAGATTTTGAGGAGGTATCCTTTGCCGTCGTGACCTGGAACAGGATATTCAACAGATTGAAAAGTATGAAATCCCCGAAATAGATTTCGTCATTGTCGACCCGGTATCCGTTTGAAGCTACCGTAGCTTCCGGCGCATCAAGCAGAACATCATTGAAAAAATCGATATAGGTGGAATCTCTTTGATTCGTGTGCTGCCAAGAACTATAACGATGTCATCATCGTGGCTTCTCAGGCACAATACAAAACCATTGCTGGATATGCTGATGGAACATGGCGCTACTTCTTCACTCGAAGAACGTCGCTGGATGGCAAAAAAAAGCGTTTGCCGTTTCTTCTCACTACGACTCAGCTATCTTCAATTATTTCGATGCCGGCGAAGGTTCTGCTTTCCGTTGTTCGGTAAACAGCCAGAAGCAACTCCGTTATGGTGAAAACCCTCATCAGAAAGGTTATTTCTACGGAAATCTGGACGCCATGTTCGATCAGATTCACGGTAAGGAAATCTCTTATAACAACTTGCTGGACATCAATGCTGCCGTCGATCTGATCGACGAATACGAAGATTTGACTTTCGCTATCCTGAAACATAATAATGCTTTGTGGCCTGGCTTCTCGTCCAACTGTACTGGAAGCATGGACAGACGCGTTGGCCGGTGATCCTGTTTCCGCTTTCGGAGGCGTGTTGATTACTAACGGGTGATTGACAAGCAGCCGAAGAGATCAACAAAGATATTCTTTGAAGTGATTATCGCGCCGGACTATGACGTAGACGCGCTCGAGATTTTGGGACAGAAAAAGAACCGCATCATCCTGGTTCGCAAAAAGAAGCCAAACTGCCTAGAAAAACAGTTCCGTGCTTTGTTGAACGGTGTATTGGTGCAGGACAAAGATATGAATATTGAAACGGTTGCCGATCTGAGAACTGTGACAGACAAAGCTCCTACCCGGAAGAAGTGGAAGATCTGTTGTTTGCCAACAAGATCGTTAAGAACAGTAAATCAAACGCTATCGTGCTGGCAAAAGGCAAACAGCTTCTTGCAAGCGGTGTGGATAGACTTCACGGTAGACGCCTTGAAACAAGCGATTGAAAAGCCAAATCATTCAGGATTCGATCTGAACGGTGCGGCTAGTGGCTTTCAGATGCTTTCTTCCCCTTCCCGGATTGCGTAAATAGCAGACAAAGAAGTATTACGGCAGTCATCCAGCCGGGCGGCTCGGTGAAAGACGATCTTACTTTTGTTTACTGCAAACGAGCACGGTATGGCGATGGTGACCACCGGTATCCGTCATTTTAAACATTAAAAAAACAGGTATTGAGTATTAGGTATTAAGTATTAATCCTTGCGGATAAGGCAAGTCTACTTTATACCTAATATTTAATACCTAATATAATACTTAATACTTTATATTAATGGGATTATTCTCTTTTTACACAAGAAATAGCGATGGACTTGGGGGACAGCCAATACCATCATCATCACAAACGGGAAAAATTGTGGTGGGATGAGCCTTCGGTTGTGGCCTTGGATCGCCGTACAGATAAGATGATCGCCGTTGGGGAAAAAGGCGAAGTTGATGCACGAAAAAACCCACGAAAAATATACGTACTATTCGTCCGTTGAGGGATGGAGTGATCGCCGACTTCTATGCTTGTGAGCAAATGATGCGCGGTTTGATTAAACAGGTAAATACTCGTAATCACTTGTTTTCGCCGTCACTTCGTATGGTGATCGGTGTGCCGTCGGGAAGTACGGAAGTAGAACTCCGTGCCGTTCGTGACTCGGCCGAGCATGCCGGTGGGCGTGACGTCTATCTGATATTCGAACCGATGGCTGCGGCGATCGGTATCGGTATTGATGAAGCGCCCGGAAGGAAACATGATCGTGGATATAGGTGGTGGGTCTACGGAAATTGCCGTTATCTCTTTGGGAGGTATCGTTTCCAACAACTCTATCCGTATCGCCGGTGATGATCTGACTGCGGATATCCAGGAGTACATGAGCCGTCAGCATAATGTGAAAGTCAGCGAACGTATGGCAGAACGTATTAAGATCAACGTAGGTGCTGCACTGACCGAGCTTGGCGATGACGCTCCGGAAGATTACATCGTTCATGGACCGAACCGTATTACAGCTCTTCCGATGGAAGTGCCTGTATGTTATCAGGAAGTGGCTCACTGTCTGGAGAAATCCATCTCCAAGGTTGAAACAGCCATCCTGAGTGCATTGGAAAATACGCCGCCCGAACTGTATGCGGATATTGTACACAACGGCATTTATCTTGCCGGTGGTGGTGCATTGCTTCGCGGACTGGACAAGCGTTTGACAGATAAAATTAACATACCTTTCCACATTGCTGAAGATCCTTTGCACGCAGTAGCCAAAGGTACGGGTGTGGCATTAAAGAATGTAGACCGTTTCTCTTTTCTTGATGAGATAAATAATACGGATCATTATTCATGCGGAATTTAATAAACTTCCTTTTTTGAAATACAATTACTGGTTCCTCTTCATCGTATTAGAGGTAGCCAGTTTTGTTTTGTTATTTCGGTTCAACAACTACCAGCAGAGTACTTTCTTTTTACATCTGCCAATGTCGTTGTGGGGGCAGTTTATGAAGTTTCGGGAGGAATAAGCTCTTATTTCCATCTCAAATCGGTCAACGCAGACTTGCTGGATCGTAATATGGCGCTCGAACAGCAGATCACTAATCTGGAAAAGGCGTTGCGGGAGCATCAGGTTGATTCGGCCACTGTAAACAGCATCAGTGAGATACCTCTGACAGATTATCGGTTGTTCAAGGCACACGTCATTAAGAACAGTCTGAATCAGGCGGATAATTATATAACGCTCGATCAGGGTTCTTCTGCCGGCATCCGTCCCGAAATGGGAGTGGTGGATGGGAACGGAATTGTGGGTATTGTCTATGAAACCTCCTCTTCGTATTCACTCGTGATTTCGGTATTGAACAGCAAGTCAAATATTAGTTGCAAGATTGTCGGAAGTGACTACTTTGGTTATCTGAAGTGGGAGCATGGAGATTCCCGCTATGCGTATCTGAAAGATTTTCCTCGTCATGCAGAGTTTAATCTGGGTGATACGGTGGTGACAAGCGGCTTCTCTACCGTATTCCCTGAAGGAATCATGGTAGGAACAGTCGATGATATGTCCGACTCGCACGACGGATTGTCTTATTTGTTGAAAATCAAGTTGGCTACCGATTTCGGCAAGGTGAGTGATGTGCGGGTGATAGCCCTGGAACGGTCAGCAGGAACAGAAAGAACTGGAAAATAAGGCTGTGAAATAATGATAATTACCTATATACATAGAATCGGATGGTTTATCGGGCTGGTACTTCTTCAGGTGCTGATCCTGAATAACGTACATATTGCCGGATATGCTACTCCCTTTCTCTACATTTACTTTATACTGAAATTCGCTTCCGGAACTTCCGGAATGAGTTGATGTTGTGGGCTTTCTTCTTCGGACTAACCATTGATATCTTTGCCGATACTCCGGGGATGAATGCTGCGGCAACCGTGCTGCTGGCTTTCCTTCGTCCGTCCTTGCTGCGCCTGTTTACTCCGCGTGACAATCTGGACAGTATCATCCCTTCTTTCAAGAGCATGGGCATCACTCCTTTCCTGAAATATACCACGGCAAGTGTTTTTGTCCATAGCCTGGCATTACTCAGCATTGAGTTCTTCTCATTTACCAGCATCTGGCTGTTGTTATTGCGGGTGATTTCGTGCACCCTTCTGACTTTAACCTGCATTCTTGCTGTAGAAGGAATAAGGAGATAGGAATGGCAAAAGACTATAGATTAGAAAAGCGGAAATTTGTTATCGGGGGGATTGCTTTAACTATTGTGTTGATTTATCTGATACGCCTCTTTGTATTACAGATAACGACAGACGACTACAAGAAGAATGCCGACAGCAATGCTTTCCTGAATAAAATTCAATATCCCTCACGGGGTGCTATTTACGACCGTAACGGCAAACTGCTGGTATTCAACCAGCCGGCCTATGACATCACTCTTGTCCCGAAAGAGGTCGAAAATCTGGATACACTCGATTTATGTGAGTCGTTGGGCATTACTCGTGCTCAGTTCCTTAAGATCATGAGTGATATGAGAGACCGCCGCCGCAATCCGGGATATTCCCGATATACCAACCAGCTGTTCATGTCACAACTCTCTGCGGAGGAGTGCGGTGTCTTCCAGGAGAAACTGTTCAAGTTTCCCGGTTTTTATATTCAGCGGCGTACGATCCGGCAATATTCATACAATGCTGCCGCCCATGCTTTGGGGGATATCGGTGAGGTATCCGTTAAAGATATGGAGGCGGATGAAGAGGGATACTACATTCGCGGAGATTATGTAGGAAAACTGGGAGTTGAAAGATCGTACGAGAAATACCTGCGTGGAGAAAAGGGAGTAGAGATTCTGTTGCGCGATGCGCATGGACGTATCCAGGGACGTTATATGGACGGAGAGTATGACCGTCCTTCCATTCCGGGCAAGAATCTGACTCTGAGTCTCGACATCGATTTGCAGATATTAGGCGAACGGTTATTGAAAAAAAAAAATAAGATTGGAAGTATCGTAGCTATCGAACCGGAAACCGGAGAAATCCTTTGTCTGGTTTCTTCTCCGAATTATGATCCGCATCTGATGATTGGTCGTCAGCGTGGCAAGAACCATCTGATGCTGCAACGCGATAAACAGAAACCGTTGCTCAATCGTGCGTTGATGGGAGTCTATCCTCCGGGGTCAACTTTCAAGACGGCAGGGGACTGACCTTCCTGCAAGAAGGAATCATTACCGAGCAAAGTCCTTCTTTCCCCTGTTCTCGTGGTTTCCATTATGGGCGTCTGACAGTGGGATGTCATGCTCACGGCTCACCTTTGCCATTGATTCCGGCTATTGCGACTTCTTGCAACTCCTATTTCTGTTGGGGGCTGTTCCGTATGTTCGGCGATCGCAAGTACGGTTCACCGCAGAATGCCATCACAGTTTGGAAAGATCACATGGTTTCTCAGGGATTCGGCTATAAGTTAGGAGTTGATTTGCCCGGAGAGAAACGGGGCTTGATACCGAACGCGCAATTTTATGACAAGGCTTATCGTGGACACTGGAACGGACTGACGGTCATCAGTATCTCCATCGGACAAGGTGAAATTCTGTCTACCCCTCTTCAGATAGCTAACTTAGGGGCAACGATTGCCAATCGCGGACATTTTACAACACCACATATTGTGAAGGAAATTCAGGATGCGCAGTTGGATAGCATTTATCGACATCCACGCAACACAACCATAGAGCGAAGACATTATGAATCTGTGGTAGAAGGAATGCGTGCTGCTGCCACCGGAGGTACTTGCCGTATGCTGTCCGTGATGGTGCCGGAACTTGAAGCCTGCGGAAAGACAGGAACAGCGCAGAATCGCGGACATGACCATTCGGTGTTTATGGGCTTTGCTCCGATGAACCAGCCTAAGATCGCCATTGCCGTATATGTAGAGAATGGAGGTTGGGGAGCGACTTATGGAGTGCCGATCGGTGCATTGATGATGGAACAATATATGAAAGGGAAGTTGTCGCCCGAGAATGAGTTAAGAGCAGAAGAAATCAGTAACAGAATCATTTTATATGGTAACGAGGAACGATAGTTTGTGGAAAACACTGGATTGGGTAACGATTGGTATCTATCTGCTTTTGATTGTCGGCGGATGGTTCAGCGTTTGCGGTGCCAGCTATGACTATGGCGATCGTGACTTCTTTGATTTCTCTACGCGTGCCGGCAAGCAGTTTGTCTGGATTATATGTTCCTTCGGGTTGGGGTTTGTGCTGCTGATGCTGGAAGACCGGATGTATGATATGTTCGCGTACATTATATATGTAGGGATGATTGTGCTGCTTATTGTTACCATCTTTATCGCACCGGATACGAAAGGGTCGCGGTCGTGGCTCATCCTGGGACCGGTCAGCCTGCAGCCTGCGGAGTTTGCCAAGTTTTGCTACGGCACTGGCGTTGGCGAAATATATGAACTCATACTCATTCAGCATAAAGAAAGAAAAAGTGTGCTTTCGTCTTGGGCTTTATCATTCTTCTTCCGATGCTCCTGATTATCCTACAGCGGGAGACGGGTTCGGCATTAGTTTATCTTGCCTTCTTTTTTGGTGCTTTATCGGGAGGGAATGCCCGGTGTAGTGCTTTTGCCGGTCTGTGTGCAGTGATTTACTTTGTTGTCGGCATCCGTTTTGACGAGGTCTTTATTGCCGATACTCCCACACCGTTGGGCGAATTTATCGTGTTGTTATTGATTCTGTTGTTTGCCGGAGGAATGGTATGGGTGTACCCCTAAAAAAGTGGGAACCCACACGGAACATTATCGGAGGAAGCCTGATCATTCTGCTTATCGCATATTTAATATCGGAATACGGAATACACTTTAGTCTGGTATGGGTGCAATGGGGGCTTTGTGTTCTTGTGATAGGTTATCTGCTCTATCTGGCATTGAGAGCGTCAACGTTCCTATTTCCTGATTGCTCTGTTTGCCATTGGCTCTATCGGCTTCCTGTATTCCAGTAACTACGTATTTGATAATATCTTGGAATCCCATCAGCAAATCCGCATCAAGGTTGTACTCGGTATGGAAGAAGACCTGACGGGAGCGGGATATAATGTCAATCAGTCAAAGATAGCCATCGGTTCCGGTGGATTGACTGGAAAAGGCTTTCTGAATGGCACACAGACGAAACTGAAATATGTGCCCGAACAAGATACTGACTTTATCTTCTGTACAGTGGGAGAGGAGCAGGGATTTGTCGGTTCGGCTGCTGTCTGTTGGCTTTCCTTATATTGATTCTGAGACTGATTGCTTTATCCGAGCGGCAGACTTCCATTTTGCACGTGTCTATGGTTATTCCGTTGTCAGTATCTTCCTTTTCCATCTTTTTATTAATGTCGGCATGGTGCTTGGGCTGACTCCGGTCATTGGTATTCCTTTACCGTTCTTCAGTTACGGAGGTTCTTCCTTGTGGGGATTCACCATTTTATTGTTTATCTTCCTGAGGCTGGATGCCGGAAGAGGCAGAAGGCTTTAATCTATTCTCCTTGTTTTTCAATCCGGATACCGACGTCATTGAGTCCGGTTAATTTCTCATCCTGCATTCCGTGCACAATCTTAACTGTGTAGTTTCCGGGATGCAGCGGGCGGACAGATTTGACAAAACTGCTGTTTGATAGATACTTCCCCACCCATTGCCTGTCCATCTTCCTGTGGAATCAGCCAGGTTGACCGCTATCGTGTCAGTGCGCCATACTGTGGAGTCGAGCAGATTCTCATGAATGAATAAGTAAAGGTTGCGGTAAGGGTATTCACTTCTGTTGCGAACTTCCGCAAATAATCTGAGTGTACCAGGAATACTGTCCGTAACAGGACACTGAAAAAGAGAGTGTATCACTCTTTCCCCCATCCCTCATTGGGCAGGGACTGGTAGGAGTGATACACGGTATTTTCATTACAGGCTGCCATGAGGCAGGCACCGAATAAACAAAATAAACTATTCCTGAACAGGCTTTTCATTATTTTTGCGGTTTCTCTTGATTCGAATTTCTTTCAGGTCTGGGAATACGTTCCTGGTTGGGTTGTCTTCCTTGTTCCTGCGGGCGTTCCTGATTTTGAGGACGTTCCTGTTTGGGTTGCCGTTCTCTATTCTGCGGACGCTCTTGATTCTGCGGACGGTTCGGATTCTGTGGACGTTCCTGATTCTGTCCTCTTTCCGGTCGTCTGTTTTCATTATTCCGTCCCTTGATTCTGTCCTCTGTTCCGATTATTATTGTTATTGTTTCTCGGACGATTTTCTCTGTCTCCTCTTTCTCCTCTGTTGCCGTTCTCTGACGGTTGGGGACGATTCTCGTTCTCCCCCCCTCTGAGGTTGCTGCGGACGATTTTCCCCCTTCGGCCTGTGCCTGCGGGCGGTTGTCATTATTTCCTTTTCTCTTCTTCTTGTTCCGGTTACCGTTGTTTCCGTCCTTATTATTTCGGTTACGGTCGAAACGGGTGAGGCTTTCCCTGTTCCAACAAGTCAATCGGCTTTTTGGATTCTTGCTTCACTTCAGCTTCGAGCAGACTATCCGGTTTCATTCCTTTCTTGTTCATGGCAATTACCTCAAAGGCACGTTTTCCACTGATTGTTACCAGATTGGCGGGGAAGTTCTTGTCCGTAGAGTAAGAAACATGATTACTTCAGAATATCAGCCTTGAAGAAGTAGAAAGTGCCGTCCTTTGTTTTCCAGTTTCGATTTCTTTGGAAGGGAGGCGCTTCTGAGCTTCCACATAGCAGTCCACCTCATAGTTGAGACAACACTTTAACTTTGCGCATTGTCCGGCAAGTTTCTGCGGATTCAGTGATATGTCCTGGAAGCGTGCAGCGCTGGTAGATACCGATACAAAGCTCGTCATCCAGGTGGCGCAGCACAGCTCGCGTCCGCAGGGACCGATACCGCCGATGCGTCCGGCTTCCTGTCGGGCACCAATCTGTTTCATCTCGATACGCACGCGGAAAGCGTCGGCAAGTACCTTGATGAGCTGGCGGAAGTCAACCCGTTCGTCGGCTATGTAGTAGAAGATGGCCTTGTTGCCGTCTCCCTGATATTCCACATCACCAATCTTCATGTTCAGATTCAGGTTCAGTGCGATCTGGCGGGCACGGATCATGGTCGCATGTTCCTTTGCTTTTCGCTTCGTTGAATTTCTCCATATCTACCGGTTTTACTTTGCGGTAGATTCTCTTTATTTCAACATCAGTCTTGAAGTTGGCTTTCTTCATTTGCAGCGGCACGAGACGTCCGGTCAGGGTCACCACACCGATATCATGTCCGGGGGTGGCTTCTACGGCTACGATGTCTCCCCTTTTCCAGTTTGATCTTGTTGCTGTTGCGGTAATAGCCCTTTTCGGGTGTTTTTTAAATTGCACTTCCACCATATCACACTCTTCCGCGTTGCCCGGTATGTCTGCCAGCCAATCGTAGGTGTTCAGTTTTTATCTTGTCGGGAGCATCCTTTGCAGCAAAGACCACCGCTCCCATTATGAAGTTTATATTCCATAGTTAATATATTAATTATTGCTTCAACAGTACAATCATCTTCAGCGAGAAGTCGAAAAATACCATCTTGGCATTTACATTTTTGTTCTATATGCAGTTGCGCTTCGCTTAGTTCATCCATGATGCCTATTACGTTCCTTTTCGTTTGACGAAAGGAGCAAAGCGAGAGGCGAAATTCTGTTCGTTGATTGTCATGTATGTCAGATCACGCTGATGGAGATTGAATATAAAGTTTTCGCGGATCATGCGCTGGCAGTATTCCAGAAAGTTCTTCTGGCGTTCACGTCCCATGCCGGCAACCTGTTCGCTCCAGAGCTTCATTTCCCTGATTTTCCGTTGATAGGACAATCGCATCAGGCTGACAAATAAGTCGAAGAAGAGTTGATTCTCTTCATTCAGATGAATAGTTTCCAGTGCTTTGATAAAGTTCCCGTTTGCCAGATGGGCAATGGAAAGGCTGTCGGCAGGCTGGATACCGTATTTGACTGCAATACGCGGTCGATGGCCGGTTCGTCTATTTTTCGCACGTTCATGCGTTGAGTACGGCTCAGAATAGTAGGCAGAATCATTTCCGGAGCTTGGATACGAGCAGGAAATAGTTTTCTCAGGTGGCTCTTCGAGCAATTTCAGCAATTTGTTGGCACATACCGGATGCATCTTTTCGGGCAACCAGAGAATCGTGATCTTAAATCCTCCTTCGCTCGATTTGAGGCTGAGTTTCTTCAGGTTTCATCGTCTCTTTTTTGGCATAAATGATGGCTGTGCGTTTTCGGCATCCATTTCTCGTTCAGCCAATGATTCAGGTTGAAAGTACGGATTCTTGATAACAAACGGCCGCCAGTTGGCGATATAGTCGTCGCAGACTTCCTTTTTCCCCTTTGGCACTCTTGACGATAGGGAAAACAAAATGTACGTCCGGATGTACCAGCTTATTGAATTTTACGCAGGACGGACAGACGCCGCAAGCATCAGTCTCGCCCCGGTTGGTGCAGCTGATATAACGTGCGTAAGCAATAGCTAACGGCATTTTTCCGACTCCTTCCGGGCCGCAGATGAGCTGGGCGTGCGGAATCCGTCCTTCTCTCACTTCCTGAATGAGCCGTCGCTTGATTTCTTCTTGTCCGATTACGTCTCTAAAAAACATATCAATAAATGATTTTGGCTACTTCTTTGATACTGTCTACTGCTCTGATAGAGTAGAAATGAATACTTGGGACTCCATGTGGGACATCAATTCCTTTGCATTTGTCACGCACCATTCGATACCGACCCGTTCGGCTTCAGCATCGTTTTTGCATTTTAAGGCCTCCTTTACTAAATCTTCCGGCAAGTCCACTTTAAATGTCTTAGGAATCATGCTTAATTGGGATAGTTTTTTGAAAGGTTTGATTCCCGGAATGATAGGGGATGTTGATACCCGCCGCCTTTGCCTGTTCCACAAATTCGAAATATTTCTTATTATCATAAAATAGTTGCGTCACGGCATATTCTGCACCTGCTTCCACTTTCTTTTTCAGCCAATAGAGGTCGGATTCTATATTGGGAGCTTCTTCATGCTTCTCCGGATAACAAGCTACGCCATAAGAGAACGGACTGGCGGTGACTTTCATCTCCGAACCGTCTACAAAGATTCCCTTTATTGAAGTTGTTGATTTGCTCCTGCAATTCAATGGCGTGGTGGTATCCGTCGCCTTCCGGAGTAAATACAGACTCATGCTTCGCCTTGTCTCCGCGCAGCACCAACAAGTCGGTGATATTCAGAAACTGGAGATCAAGCAGTACATATTCAGTTTCTTCGCGTGTGAAACCACTGCACAGAATATGCGGAACTACGGTGATATTATATTTGTTCTGAATGGCAGCAGCCACAGCGACAGTTCCCGGACGTCTTCTCAAACGGTTCCGTTGAAACAGGCCGTTGCCGAGGTCTTTGTACACGTACTCGCTGCGATGCGTGGTGATATTGATATATTTCGGGTCAAATTCCCGGAGCGTATCGACTGTTTGATATAACTTTTCAATCCCCGTACCCTTCAGTGGAGGGAGGATTTCGAAAAGAAAAGGCTGTTTTTTTGCTGTTATTTATTAAATCAATTACTTTCATTCTCTTCGCAAATGTTCGTTACCTATTTGGATTAAACGTGCATATTGGGACAAAAATACGAAAAAAAGAAAGATTTCTTCTTGATTTACTCTAAAATAGTTTTGTTTTTATCGTACTATATACATAAAAGAGGGTATATCCTGTAAATGGATGCCCCTCTCTTACCTAATCATTATTAAATTAGAATTTACTTTTCGAGAAATGATTTCTTCATTCTGACAATATCCGTCAGATAATCCTGCAAATCCTGTTCATGTTCTTCTTCTTCAGCAAGAATATGTTTTGCGATGTCACAGGTGGTAAAATCTTTCCCGTTAGTAAAGTCGGCGATTTCTTGGTAACGAATGATTGCACAACGTTCGGAAGCCACATTGTCTTTCAATAAACTTACTGAATCAAACTCTTGCGGAGCATCATATTTGCATCGGGCTAATTCAAACCATTGTTTCGGATCAAGTACCGGAACTCCTTCCAATTCGATGATACGGTTGGCGAGTAGTTGTGCATGGCGGCGTTCCTCCTCGGCATGTTCCTCGAACTCACCTTGTACGTCGGCACGCATAGCGCCTTCCACTACTAATGCACCTACCCAATATTGGTAGTATGCCAACCATTCTTCAGCCAATGCTGCGTTCAACTGTGAAATCAAACTTTCCACATCTAATTTCCCTTGTAGGATTTTTACACTTTCTCTAGCCATAATTTTTATGTTTAGGTTAATATGTTTAAGTTGCCTATGTAACAGCCGGGGGATATTTTTGTTTATCGCTTGTGGAGGTTTTAACAGAAAGAATAATTCTTTGGTTTCTCGTCTGATTCATGTAGTAAAGGTTCTTTTTCAGATTTGGTGGCAAAATTAATTAGGAAAATAATAATTTGATAATCGATAGTATTCTCCATTCTCCTCCTTCGGGAAGGAGGAGTCCCCGTAGGGGGAGGTGGTAGGTGAATGCGTAAGTCTGTTATTATCAGCATTGTGTATCTACTTACCACCCCGGCTTTCAGCCACTCCCCGAAGGAGGGGAATAGAGATACCACGACTGGTTAAATTACCACCAAATTTGAAGAAGAACCGAATTTATCAAAATTCATTTCTCATATTCTCATACTTTCGGGATAACTTGTTTATTATCAGATAAATGATGTATGAGAAATAAAATAACACAGAGGTATTTCTCATAGTTTTTCTGTTGTTTTCCCTCATAATTCAGTCATTTCTCATACTCTTTCTTCTTTATTTCTCATAGCCCCCGTTCTTTTTCTCACTACTCCATATTGTTCTCCTGATATATGCTTCTTTTTCTGAAGTCTTCCCTTTACATACCATATTCTATCCTAATGCCCTTGTTATATTATGCCTTTATCCTTGTGAATTTCTACTATCATCTCTTTTGTTCCACTTCAGTGCACAGGCTTTTTCACTCTAGTAGCCGGTTCTTGCTACTAGAGTGCGCAGAACTATTCACTGTAGTGGAACGAATTATATGTCTTATCGATTATCTGTTATAAATAGGTGAAGAGTCTCTAACTATAAGGTATTTACCATTTATTTAACAGTCTATATTCTACAATTTAATATTAGTTCAAATGTGTCGTATATTGAAATTTGATTTATGAAGCTATATGAGAACACAACGAATTCTATGAGAAATAATCCCGAATACTATGAGAAATGGCTGTCTGTTATTTTATTTCTCATACATCATTTATCTGATAATAAACGCGTTATTCCGAAAGTATGAGAATATGAGAAATGAATTTGATGAATCAGTTTTTCTTCCAATTTGTTTGTAAGTTGAATCTGTAAAATAATGATTTGCTAGTTTATAGTCGATAGTATCCTCTATTCTCCTCCTTCTGGAAGGAGGAGTCCCCGTAGGGGAGGTGGTAGGTGAATGCCAGAATCGGTTATTATCAACTTTATGTATCAGCATTGTTTTTTGAGAAACCGAATAAATTTGCTTACAGTACTTATTTCTTTTCTACAGTCTCATTCCCTTCCCTTCCTCTCGCGTGTGAATATAATAATGTGTAGTCATTCTACATGGGTTCTCCCTGCAGTAAAATTTATGTTCTACAACATCCTTGTCAATCAGCGTGTTACAAAAAAGTTTCAAAAAAGATTAGAAAAATAGTCATATATATTTGGATGTTATGGATAAGTTGTCTACTTTTGCACCCGCTTTGCTAGAGAGACAGAGCCTAATGATTGACATTCTGCTAATGATAAAGGGTTCGGAAAATAAAAACCAAAAAACTTCGAAAAAAGTTTGGATGTTATCTGAAAAAGTCCTTATCTTTGCATCCGCTTTCGTAAAGAAAGCAGTGCGGCGAAGGCCACATTAGTTCTTTGAAATATTGATAAACAATACAAGTAGTACAAGAAAAGATAGAACCGTCAATACAGTCTGTTATATATGTTCATATATATGTGATAGATATAGGTATTAGAATGAAGTCAATAAATTGTACGGCATCCTGAACAGAGCTATAACCGGCATATGCCGATTAAAAAATACTTTTACAATGAAGAGTTTTGATCCTGGCTCAGGATGAACGCTAGCTACAGGCTTAACACATGCAAGTCGAGGGGCATCAGTTTGGTTTGCTTGCAAACCAAAGCTGGCGACCGGCGCACGGGTGAGTAACACGTATCCAACCTGCCTCATACTCGGGGATAGCCTTTCGAAAGAAAGATTAATATCCGATAGCATATATTTCCCGCATGGGTTTTATATTAAAGAAATTCGGTATGAGATGGGGATGCGTTCCATTAGTTTGTTGGCGGGGTAACGGCCCACCAAGACTACGATGGATAGGGGTTCTGAGAGGAAGGTCCCCCACATTGGAACTGAGACACGGTCCAAACTCCTACGGGAGGCAGCAGTGAGGAATATTGGTCAATGGACGCGAGTCTGAACCAGCCAAGTAGCGTGAAGGATGACTGCCCTATGGGTTGTAAACTTCTTTTATATGGGAATAAAGTGGTCCACGTGTGGATTTTTGTATGTACCATATGAATAAGGATCGGCTAACTCCGTGCCAGCAGCCGCGGTAATACGGAGGATCCGAGCGTTATCCGGATTTATTGGGTTTAAAGGGAGCGTAGGCGGATTGTTAAGTCAGTTGTGAAAGTTTGCGGCTCAACCGTAAAATTGCAGTTGATACTGGCAGTCTTGAGTGCAGTAGAGGTGGGCGGAATTCGTGGTGTAGCGGTGAAATGCTTAGATATCACGAAGAACTCCGATTGCGAAGGCAGCTCACTGGAGTGTAACTGACGCTGATGCTCGAAAGTGTGGGTATCAAACAGGATTAGATACCCTGGTAGTCCACACAGTAAACGATGAATACTCGCTGTTTGCGATATACAGTAAGCGGCCAAGCGAAAGCATTAAGTATTCCACCTGGGGAGTACGCCGGCAACGGTGAAACTCAAAGGAATTGACGGGGGCCCGCACAAGCGGAGGAACATGTGGTTTAATTCGATGATACGCGAGGAACCTTACCCGGGCTTAAATTGCAAATGAATTATGGGGAAACCCATAGGCCGTAAGGCATTTGTGAAGGTGCTGCATGGTTGTCGTCAGCTCGTGCCGTGAGGTGTCGGCTTAAGTGCCATAACGAGCGCAACCCTTATCTTCAGTTACTAACAGGTCATGCTGAGGACTCTGGAGAGACTGCCGTCGTAAGATGTGAGGAAGGTGGGGATGACGTCAAATCAGCACGGCCCTTACGTCCGGGGCTACACACGTGTTACAATGGGGGGTACAGAAGGCCGCTACCTGGTGACAGGATGCCAATCCCAAAAACCTCTCTCAGTTCGGATCGAAGTCTGCAACCCGACTTCGTGAAGCTGGATTCGCTAGTAATCGCGCATCAGCCATGGCGCGGTGAATACGTTCCCGGGCCTTGTACACACCGCCCGTCAAGCCATGAAAGCCGGGGGTACCTGAAGTACGTAACCGCAA
>VOFJ01000608.1_pt1 | contig 16443 bp, 21 predicted proteins | sample 5384081 | NCBI WGS metagenome assembly VOFJ01 (sample SAMN12384729, study PRJNA508395) | human gut metagenome | isolation source: healthy gut I | host: Homo sapiens
GCTCTATTTCTTTTTAAAAGGGACTGTATTGTAATCTTTTGTCAGAAACTGTTTGTACGCAGCCTCCCTTATTAATCGTTTTGTTTCTGAGCCTTTTATACCTTTCATAACTTCATATTTAGTATTATACAAAAATAGTTCTTTTATATGAAATCCTTTTTGCTTTTTAATATTTTAAATCTACCTGTTAAACAAGATAAAAGGAATTTAGGCTTTTTTGTTATACAGTGTTATATGAATAAATTCTTTTTTGTTTTCGATATATGTTCAATTTTAGTATATTTGTTTTCAAATAAGCCGATTAGTCGGTTTTGTTAGGCATAGAGGAACCCAAGCAAAAAGTGGAATTTTGAGCAGAGATGTTCTTCTATGCCTTTTCCTTTAGTATTGAGTATTATTGCTATATGTAGTAAAACATACCAACCAGACGGTTTTTTTTGCAAAGATAATGATATTTGAATGAAAAGCAAAAAGTGGGGTGAGATTTTATAAATGAAATGTATTTAAGGAATAAGGAATGAATATTAGCAGTGGGCTCAAACTTTTAAACTTCCCCTGTAAATAAATAACTTTTGGGCAATCATATACTTTTTGTCAATATTTGGAAACAGCAATGTGTTGATTTCTGTTTTTTATATTTGATATGATTGCCCTCAAGGATGTTATAGGTTAATTTTTCTTGGAGTCATTTTGATTTTAACCTGTACTCCCATGGAGTTTAAGACGCGAACCGGTGCTTTTTCGCTGGCTTTCAAATAAAAAAGAAGGTAGTCTTTTGCCCGTTGGGATTCGAAATAACCTTTTCGTGGTATTCGGCAATCCACTTTTTGAATTACCGGAACCTGCCAGCGGTTCATTAATACATAGTAACCGAATTTATACTCCAAGTCACTCAAAAAATATTGAGTTTCAGGTAATCCCACCAAAACTGTTGCTTCTTTTTTGCTTTTTGGCGTTGAGTATGACCACCTGATGGTCAAAGGTGTCACGGGGATTTTTCCCAATCTTGGCGGGAGATAAATACATCAGGAAGCGCATTGTCCGCGTTGTCCTTTGCCGGAATGAAAGGGATAACGCCTCAATGGAACCTTTCATCTTTTCATATAATGCCGGCTCATATTCTTTGTTATACAATATGACGTCCCTCAAGCGGGTGGACGTAAGATGGGTTACTACCGGGCTGTCCGCTTATACAATGTTCAGGGACAGTCATCCTTGAAGCCAGTTTCTTCATAAACTTGACTTCCGCCGTTATCTGTTCTTCCTTATCCGCTTTTTGAAAGGGTAGTCCGTGCAGGCTATTTTTCCGCATACCCCGATGCAGTTCCGTAAGCTGCAAGGCTCCATAAGCGCAGAAGATGGAAGCACGGATAATCTTGAAGATAGGGTACGGTCGCCCTCGTGTGCCACATACGGCAGGTCTGTCACACCAAAAAGCATTTCATTTTCCACTATCAAGTCGGCGGAGATTGTCTTGCCCTCTTCCAGGCGACCCTTAGATCTTGAAATTACGTTTTGCCATCCCAAGTGTGAATGGGTTGCGTAGCCAGCAGTGTCACACAATAATTGCCATTGTGCGGGGTGAAATCTACATTTTGTGGGGTTGCCTTGGACATCAGCTCATTCAGCAACTTGATTTTTTGGATATTGTCCATAAATAAATTGGTATTAAGTGAAACATCTTGTTAACAGTGCAAATGTAGGCATCGGCTTTCGTGCCCGAGTTCCGTTTTTCGCCGAAAATCACTGCAAGGTCAACCAATTATTCGATATTTATTCTATTTTCGATTCTCAATATATAGTTTGTTTCCAAGAAAAAAAAGCGTTCCATCCGTACCGCCTGGCCCGTTCTGAACAAAGGTCTTTCGCTATTGGCTATGCAGGCTTTCTTTATAGGAAAGTTCCGTGCCTCTTCCTGTTGCTCAAAATAGCCAATGGTAGAACGTAACTGTTGTTCACCATCCTTTATCCACTGGCTGCCTTTGCTTTTTCTTTGTTTCAGTTCCACAAATATGATCGTGTCTTCATAAAATAGACAGCCGTCACAGCGATTATCCATCTTTCCGTCCGCCTTGCGTAATTCAATGCAATGGTCAACCGGTACAAAATTTACTTTAAGCCGGTAGTGATTGTCCACTGCCGCAATCCAATCCTGTCCCTGTTTTTCAGCGATGTATGCTTTTTCGGCAGCCGGAGCGGGCCGGTCACATATACCGAATTTGCGTTTGCATGAGGAGGAAATATGTTCTGTAGGGAAAAAGTCAATCATACTCTTGTTGTATTTCCAGTAATTCGGCAAAATCCTCGTTTGTTTTCTCCAGCATCCTATTGAGGAAGTTTTTCATCGGAAGGCAGTCCATGATATGTGTCCAATACGGTTGCCGTTCCTTCCACTTCATTGAATTCGTAAATAGCGATTTCGTCAGGATGTATGGCGGCTTCTATAGGATAAATAGTACCTATTCTTTGTCGTGCCTCATCGGAAAGATTGCTAGAAGCCAACAACATACCGGTTTTGACAGCGATGGTCAGGCTGTTGATGAGGTACGGACTATGCGTTGTAACGACCAGACGGTTTGCCTCTAACGAATTGTTGAAAGCCAGCAATTGTTTCATTATCATCCATTGCGATTCGGATAAAGGTTTTGTTCCGGTTCCTCCACGATGTTGACAAACGCCGACTTGTTGAATCTGGCAGAAACGGCTGAAAGGGCGATTCTCCGTTGCTCGTCTGTAAGATTCGGTATATTCCATATATTCGCCACTTCCGCTTCGAAGCGTTTCGCTTCATCGCTGCTCATCTTTTTGGGCATTGTTTGCCTGGCTTTTTACAGATTCGGACAAATGCAGAGAAACCAGATAAAGCGGTACTATGGACTGGAAGCCACTGGAAGCCTCCATCAGCTTCACTTTGTAATCCTCGCCTTTGACATAGACAATGTCGTTTTTGCTTGTTGTATTCCAGCTGCGCATGGTTGATAGGCAGTTCCAGACTACCCCTTGATGAGTTGTTTGGCGTTGTTATATTCCGTCAGAAATACCAGCAAAGCATCCGGCAAGTCCTTAATCAAATTCGGTTTGTTGACCATGCTGATGAAGTTTCGTTCAGCGGGAACATACATGATTTGAGGAAGGGCATATTTGTTCAATGTACCGTACCGTCTTTTTTTTCTATGATAAGTTCGCCTTGTCTGGTATAGGTGAACTTATAGGAATCCCCTTCGTAGAAAATTTCAGTCCGTTCCTTTATGAAATAATTGGAAATACGGTGATAGCCGCAATATTTGTTCTTGAACTTGGCCGCGGTAAATTCTTTCTCTTTGAAATCCCCCCGCGTCAAAACCTTTTCCATCCATGTAAAGGTGGAAACCAATTTGGCAAACCGTACTTTTTTACCGCTACCCTGGTTGCCGGTAAAAACAGTCACTTTTCTATGTCAATCCATCCGTCCATTGCGGAGACCGTTTCCTTGAGCGGACCGAAATTCTTAATCTTGATTCTACTCATATCGTTGTTATATAGACTATGTGCAAAGATAGTGTTTCTAAATGAGATGACCTAACGAAGGTCGTACCTCATTTGCCTTGGACATAAATACCTTTCCAGTTGTCCGGAAAATGCTTTTCCTCCCACATGCAATTGAATCTTTGGGGTGAACAAAAGGAACCTACTGCATAAAAAGACAGAATAGAAGACAGAATATGAAGGATTTCCTTTATAACCTTCGACATCAGCTAAAAATCTCATCCATGGTCCTGTTAAGTTCTTTTTCATCCTTTACATATTTAAATTCGATTGCGCATTCCAATGAAGGTATTAATATATCCGGATTATAGCATTTGGCTGTTTTCTGAAATTTGAAACTGCAAGATTTATTATCAGGAAATGCTGTTTTGCAGATATTAATCATAGGTTTGTACACCTCCGGTTCGGATTTTGGTTGTATGTCAAAGTCTGCAAGTAACGTAGCCGTACTGTTTAAAATATTCTACAGGATTTCAAATTCTTTATGAGCACCTGTAATGCTGAAATCATCGAACGCGTTCAAAAATTTTCTATATAAGCAAATATCAGTTCGCTATCCATATCTTCTGTACCACGTAGCATTCTTTCTTTTTCGTAGAATGGTGTAATTTCTGTTAGAAAAGAATTATAATAATCCGGAAGGTGCTTCGCTTCAATATACGCTTGTACTAAAGGACGCAATTTTTTTGCCATGTAGATTAGGGAATCCTTTCTTTCTTGTTCGTCCATTTCATAATCAAGACGTTCTTCTTTCGGACAATTTAGAAAAATCGGGCATTCCGTATTCTTCAAACATCATATACTCGTAGTGACTACGGCTGAATGCAGCCATTAATTCTTTTATTTTTTCCGCTAAATGTTTCATATCTATTTTTTCATAAACAAAATAGACCAAACGGTCTGTCTGCAAATATATTCCTTTTTTAATCTACGAAAAGAAATAGAAGTGTCATTTTTTGAGGTGAAAATATGAATTTAGCAAAACAGAGAGCAACTAAGTATGAATCTTGAATGGGGGAAGACACTGAGGTTTATGTATTGATTACATCCGACAAGGGTGGGAATGTTTTTTAGATTGATTTGGATTATGTGTCGGAAAAACATTGTATCTTTGCATTAATAAGAAGAAAGAAAGGAATTTATGGACTTTGAAGGAGAATATACCATGCGGACGGCTTCCAACCAGCAGAGTTATGAGCCGGATACCGTATACCCGGACGCCGTGCTGAATATAGCCCGCGATTCGGCTTCCGTGTTTCAGCTGAAGCGGAAATGGGAAAAAGACTCCTCCGATGTTGAATCTGACTCCAGATTTCCAGCGAGGGCTGGTATGGAAAACCTAAACAGAAAAGCGAACTGATAGAATCCATACTGATGGGTATTCCCCCTGCCTCTGATTTACGTGAAGGAGGATGAAAAGGGAGTGTATGTCATTGTGGACGGCAAACAGCGCCTGAGTACATTGTTCAGTTTTATCAATAATGAATTTGCTCTGGAGAAACTCACCATCCTGAAGGACAAGAATGGTTGGTTTGACAAACTGACTCCATTGGAGCAAAATAAGATAGAGGACTGCTCCCTGACCTTGCATGTGATTAAGGCTCCCACCAGCGACCGGGTCACTTTTGATTTGTTCGACCGGGTGAACCGGGGCGGGACGCGGCTAAACAACCAGGAAATGCGTAATGCACTTTATCAAGGCAATGCCACGGAACTGATTAACCGGCTGGCTGAAAAGGAGGCCTTTGTTGAAGCCACGGAGCATTCCATTCCCGCCAATCATATGAAAGACAGGTATCTGGTACTCCGGTTTTGTGGCTTTTTTATCTGTGGCAGCAGCATGTCACCATAGACCCTGACACTGACGGGCCTTTGGACTATCGAAGTAATGTGGAGGATTTTTTTTAGGGAAAACGATGCGTTTTCTCAATCGGTTGGAGCCGGAAAACGGTTTGTTCAAAGAGCTGGACACCCGATTTACCCGTGCCATGGAACTTGCCATACGGCTGCTTCCGTCAGGTGGCTTCCGGCTGCCTTCGTCACCCGGTAAGAAACGACCGATAAACATGGCTTTTTTGAGAGTTTCAGCTACCTCCTGTCCAGGCTGAATGGAGAAGGGGAGCAACTCCATTGTCAGATTCAGGAAGTTTATATGCAATTAATATGTGACGCTGCCTATTTGGAATCCCTTACCCGTTCTGTGGATAGCGGCAAGCAGACTGAAAAGCGTTATGAAATTATCAACCGACTTATTCATGAATTGAATTTATGCTAAACAATTTGACCATAAACAATTATAAATGTCTAACAGATTGTTCGTTGGAGTTAAAAACCTCTGAACTTGTTCGCCGGTCCGAATTCATCGGGAAAATCTACCGTATTGCAAGCCCTGCTGACCGCTTCGGATAACGTGACGGAGAAAAAAGGGAAACATGGTTTGAAGAACCGAAGGACAGAAGCGTCGAACTTCAATGACGTAAGGAACTTTGTAACCAACGCCAAGTCATACGAAATCGGTATTTCGTATAATGGTGAAGAACCGACCGTGCTTTTTTTACTCCAGGAGATGACTCTTACCAAACCACTCTTGTGGAACAATCGGCTGACGCGTCTTCGGATTTATTGGGAATCCTCGGAAGTGATAACCTGCTGTATCTGCTCTGCCATTACACGTCCCGGTGGCGCATACGCGCAACCCATCAATCCCGATTCGGAAAACAAACTGGGACGTAACGGAGAATTTGTGATTGACTATTATGCCAAGCACCGTCTGGAGCCACTGGATGCCGCTTTGATTCTGGCTCCCGGTACTCAAACCTTGGAAGGGCAGGTAAATCACCAACTGGATAAACTGACCGGCTATCGGTTGGTGGTGGAAACAGTAGGAAACAATCACTATGTGAAGTATGAAACGCGTAGCGGCAAACAGCTTTTCCCTTTATCATGTCGGTACCGGAGTGAGTTTTATTACGGAGGTCATCATTGCCTGTTTTGCCACTCCGAGAGGCGGTATGGTGATTACGGAAAATCCGGAAATCCATCTGCACCCCAAAGCGCAAGCCGACTTGATTGATTTTATGGCGAAAGTGGCGAAAGCCGGTGTGCAAATTATCATAGAAAGCCATAGCGACCACCTCTTCAACGGTATCCGGCGTCTGATTAGCCAGGAAAAGTTGGCTTTGTCCGATGTCTCCGTATATAATTTCAGGCAGGACGGGAACGGACTGACACGTGCCGAACGTGTGGAATTTACTCCCCAAGGAGGAATCCGGTCGTATATCCCAGGGATGTTCGAGCAGTTTGATATTGACCTTGGATGCTATTTTTTGAAGCTATAAGATTATGGACGGTATCATTATCAACGAGTTGTCATTGAGCGGACAGTTTCATGACAGCCAGATTTCTGGAAGAACGGAATGCCTCCTTTTTACAAAGCATTGCAGGATGCCCGTTCGTTCGGAGGGGGTATCTGTTCAAGCAAGGAAGTTTTTACGGGGCACAAGCCACTCCCGACAAGACTCTTCACGATTTGCTGACAGCACCGGAAGCCCGTATCATAGACGAAGCGAAACGGTACAAGAGTACATTGGCACGTGCCATCTGTAATCCGTTTTGGGACGATGCACCCCAGCAGGATTTGAATGCACATTATCTGGCAGATGAAGCAGATGTATCCGGTAGTTCCGTTGCCGAAGCCACCGTCCGTGCGGTCTGCCTTCTGTCGTTTATACGCTCCTTGTATGAGAAGCATCCGGTTGTTGTAACCAAAGACGGAGTTGCTATTCCGGTGGGGGAATATATGGAAGGAGCAGCATTTGTATGCCATCTTGTTTGAAAGGGGGAGAATTGCCTCTCGAGAAGTATATCACGACTCGTTTCAGTGGCGGGAAACTTGATTTCAGCCTTATAGATGACACTCATGGATTTTCTCTTATTGACAATGAGAACCAAAACGAGTTTATTGATTCATTCCGCAAATTTGAAGAATTGGATTGGAATACCATAGCAATGGACAAAGGATTGGATTACAAAACGTATAATAAGAATAAGAAAAGCAAGCGTTACTTTTCAGATGACCTATGGAAGAAAGGCATTAAGAAGTTCAAGATTACTCAACGGAACAGGTGTTTTGGTTATGTGGATAATGGTATTTTTTTTATGTGTTGAGGTTTGATTTGGACCATGAGCTAAGCGATGTGGGATAATATTATTGCAACCTTGGTCTAATGTTTATAACCAGCTGATTGTAAATTCGCTGGGGATGGGCTGGAGTTTATGCCGCTTTCCTGAAAATTACTCATATTGGTTGATGAATTGCTGTTCCAAATCGTAAAAAGCCGCATATTCCTCCAGTATCGGATTGTTCCGTATGCCCGCCAAGGTTTCGCTTTCCTCCACAATGATTCCCTTATCTTCTTTTTTTCAAGCCGAAGAACTTGACGGATATGTTGGTGTGTTCCTTATATTCGGAATAGAGAGAAAGCGTGTGTGTAAGCAGGTAGTCGTGAGTGGCGACGAAAATCTGCAAGCCGCATTCCTGAAGCACACGGATAAACTTTGCCACGACTTTCACAAGAGCCGGATTCAGGTTGGCTTCGGGTTCGTCCCAGAACAGGATGGTGTCCGCATTGATTTCCCCATTCAGTATGAGGTACAAGATGGAAGCCAGCTTGCGGAGTCCTTCGGCTACCAGGTGCGCTTCCATGTTCCCTTTTTCTGTCTGTATATAGAAACGTCCGTTCATCTGCAAAACCTTGAACTGCAATTCCTGCTCCAGCAGCTCGATAGCCGGTTTCAGCGGATTGTCTTCCGACTCACGCAATATGGGGGAGTGACAACGCGTGTGCTTACAGGTTGATATACGTTTGGTCAAATGAGATTTCACGCTTACTGCTCAAACCGATAAAGCCTTCGAACAAAGAGAACATCTCACGGGGGGATATAGATAAAGTGGCGGTCGTCCCACTTTTCGTCCGTTTCTAATTTTACAGTTGTTTTGGAAGCGGATGAGAAGCTGTATTGCAACAGTTTGCCGTCTATCGTGACTGTAATGTTTGCCCTGCCTGAAGGCACTCCCCTTGTTGACCAGGTTGCCTGATGACATCCGGCTTGAAATAAAATATCATGTCTTCCGCCAAGATATACTCAAACTGTTCCTTGGAAGCTGAGTTCTTGCCGAGGAAGTCATGGCGTGCCTGCAAAGTTGCCGCCAGGCATTTGAGAACGTGCGTCTTGCCCGTACCATTCTTGCCAATAAGGACGTTTATCCCTTTGGTGAAATCAAACCGGTATTTTTGCAAAGCCTGTAAAATCAGTTAATAATATGCTGTTAATCATTGAATATGTTTCATTTATACTAAGTAACTACAAAGGTAATTTAAAAACGGAAGCGACAAACCCGGTTTAAAAAAGTTATGATTATTAGGCTTATGTTTTAGAACTATCAATGATTACCTGACAGATAAAGTGGATGTGTCCGGCAGTTCCGTTGCCGAAGCCACCGCCCGTGCGGTCTGCCTTCTGTCGTTTATACGCTCCTTGTATGAGAAGCATCCGGTTGTTGTAACCAAAGACGGAGTTGCTATTCCGGTGGGGGAATATATGGAAAGAGAAGCAATTGTTTTCCATCTTGTTTGAAAGGAGGGGGAATTGTCTCTCAAGAGGTATATTACGACCCGTTTCAGTGGCGGGGAAATTTGATTTCAGCCTTATAGATGACACTCATGGATTTTCCCTTATTGACAATGAGAATCAAAACGAGTTTATAGATTCATTCCGCAAATTTGAAGAATTGATTGGAATGCTATAGCAACGGACAATGGGCTGGATTATAAAACGTATAATAAGAATAAGAAAAGCAAGCGTTACTTTTTCAGATGAGCGATGGAAGAAAGGCATTAAGAAATTCAGAATCACTCAACGGAACAGATGTTTTGGTTATGTGGAAAATGGCGTTTTTTATGTGTTGAGGTTTGATTTGGACCATGAGTTGAGTGATGTGGGGTAATGCTTTTGTACAGCCTTGGTGTTATTTTTTATAAGGATAGTAGGCTGTCCAAAAACTCATATCCTGTTTACATACATTATGCTATGTTTTTAGATAAGAATTCTTAGACAGCTTGATTATACTTTTTCTATTTCAAAGCTCTTTTATTGATTTAACAACCAATCGCAGATTTATAAAGATTGGTATCTTGCTTATCTCCATATACTTTCAGTAGGAAATTCAAGAATTACAAATCCTAATACTCATAACCAGTGGATTATAAATTCTTTTTGGGACGGTTAAACTAAAAAAAAAAAGGAGGACTTTAAAATCCTCCTTTATCACTATAGTTCATTATATTACTCAATCTGATACATCACCGAATATTATTAAGAGTATTGCCAAAAAACCAGCAATTACCTCTCCTGTTACATTATGTTTATATAGATACAAAGCACCATACATAAATACATATTCCATATCTTGCCTATAACCCTTCTTCATCTATTTGTAAAAAAAAGGAATAACCATTTCTTTCCAATTCCTCATAATAATAATCTCTATATTGAATGAAACGTGGCTCGCCTCCTACTTTTTATAAACTGAAAATCACTATCCTGTATCTCTTTTATAATCACTAATTGAGTTTATGGACAGACTTGTAATAGCTTTTATTTGTATTGCTTCCCATTTTCGGAATATTCATGTTCTATAACTTTCACTGCTATTGAAGGATAAATATTGTTTTCTATAAGGGTTTCAAAATTATTGTGAACTAGAATGGAAAGCATCCTATTTTTTCGGGATGAACTAATGTAGCGTAAAACATATATTCATCTGGTATCTCTTCTCCAATTAATTGTGGAGGATTACCGCCTATTCTTCCTTTTATATTGTTATCAAACGGAATACATTTTGCAAATAATTTCTTTCATTTTATTTTAACCTTTACATTTTATATAACCTTTGTTTTTTAGCAAAAAGCAATAGCATCTCCCTCGAAGTTTCATCGTTAACTCAGTAGCATAACGTTTTGCATTAGCACGCTCCCAACCTCGTTCTAATAATCCTTCATAAATTCCACGTCTTGTTAATGCAGTGTTTCTATTGATATTTTGTATAGCGCTTTGCCCTCTTAATTTACCAGCTTTCATGTTATGCCTATTTTGAAGAGTTGTAATTTTTTTATGCATATCAGGTTCTGTTAGGGCAATAGATGGATTTAAGGCTCCAATGTCGCTGGTTCTTGTCTTTCCATAATTTTCTTGTAACCAAGCACTTTGCAGAAGCTCGTGCCCTGTCAATTTATCTCCACGATGATTATTCCCTGTTAAATTACCATAAGCACCTATTTCAAACTCTGTCGCTAATCCAAAGATATCTATCCATGCATTAGGGTCATGTACATATCCATAAAGAGTTGTATTATTACCGTCTAACCTTATCGGGTCTTGGTTAATATAGTTACTCATTGATGGGTCGTAATATCTAAACTCCTTATACTTCCGTTCTTTAAACTCTCAAAACTTTAAGGTCAGAGATTAAAAAAACAGTTCCCACACTGCCTCACAGTCCAAAACAAACTCAAAGAACACAAAAAATCCGCAAAAAGCCAAAAACAGCTTCCTGCGGACAAAGGTAATAAAAAAGTCGGATTATCGGTTTATGATATGCGTATAAATCTGTGTGCTTTCCAAACAGCCGTGTCCCAAAAAATCGAGCGATATTCTCCACGCTCATGCCGTTCTGTAACAGATGTGTAGCTATGGAGTGGCGTAAAACATGGAAGTGTAGCCGCTTGCGTTTAATCTCTTCGTTATCGCATTGCTGATGTAAATAGTGCAAATCCACCGACAGGGTTATTTTTTCTTCTGCACAAAAAGGCGGTCATGCCCGCACCTGATTTGATTGCGGAAGTTGTAAGTATAGTGCTGCAAGGCTTTGTACACATTGTCGCTCATCGGTACTATCCTGTCCTTGTAGCCTTTGCCCTGCCGTATAAAAATCGTTTTTCTATTGAAGTCTATTTCTGCGGGCGTAAGGTTGTATCCCTCGCTTAAACGCAATCCGCAGGCGTAGAAAAGTACAAAAACCAACTTCAACTGCTCCTGTTTGAGTTGCCTGTGTTCGTGGTCTAAATGCGGGTACAGGTGGTTGATAGCCTCTTGCAGCATTTTTATCTCTTCCACCGTAAAAGGTTCTATTCGGCGTATCCTTTGGGATTCGTCTATGGTAATACGGCGGTTGGTGGGAACAAGCGATGTCCGTGCTCCCATTTGGTGCAGAAACTCGCACAACTTGTCTATGGCGGTAAAATAATCGTTCAGATAGGAAGCACTTAACGTTCTGCCCTTAAACTTGGTATTGGGGCGGGTCTGTTGGCAGTCAAAAAAATCGTTGATGTGCTTTTTGTTCGGCTTGAACAATGTGGGTAATGTCTTTGCTTTCAAGCCATAGAAAAAAATCTGTTACCCTATAAACCGTAGTTACATACCGTTTCGGTAGCAAATCCCAACGTATCCAACCAAAAAACGTACTGTTCGTGTATTGCCTTAAAATGCGTGTTCATTGTTTTTAGAACGGATTAAATTTTGTGATGTCTTCCGCCAGTTCTTCAATGTGGTTGGGCAGATACTCCTCCGTACTGATGATACTTTTATGCCCCGCCATATATTGGGCTTTACGCAGTCCGTATGTCCTTATCCAATATGTGATAAGTGAAGCCCCTTATCTGTGCGAGGGAGACAAAGTGCCTGTCTGTACGTTTGAGTGCTGTCGTAAGCTGTATCAATGCCCGTGTGGCGTGTTTTTCACTGTTATCCTGTCGCACAGGCAAAAACAATGTGCCGCTTTTGGCTCTTGCCCGTCAGCAGGGGACGTATCCCGTTCATGTAACGTATCAGCGTACCTGTTTGCGTGGCGTGCAACGGCAGGATTCTGTCCCTGCCTCTTGTGGTGGTCTGTACCGTTACGGTGGCTTTGTACAGGTCTATATCTTCGGTTTGTAGATGTAACACTTCCCTTGTGGTCAAGCCCTGATGTATAAAGAACAGCAACATCACATGGTTACGGGTTTTGGTGTGACAGCTCTCTTTATAAAGGGTTGGACGTATGCCCGACAAGGATTTTTCTTCCGCCGCTTTTACATAGAGCTGATAATAGCTGTCGGCAAGTTCGGTCAGTTCTTCAGGAGTGTAGATGTAATGCAAACGCCGTTTTTTAACTCCCCGCAGTTTGATGAGTGCGGTGGGATTAAGACAGATAATCCCCTGCCCGACAAGACAGTCAAAGTAATGTCGCAGGGCGATAAGTCCGTGATTACTGCTTACGGCTTGATGGTTCTTATGGTGTTTTAGGTAGCTTAAATAGTTTAAAATGTCTTTCTTCTGTACGTTTATCGTATCTTGGTCGCCGTACCACGATATAAAAAGACTGACTTGTCTTGCGTATTCTTTTATCGTTACAGGGCTTTTGTCTTGCTGCTGTAAATAGTTTTTAAAATCTTCCATTCTCTTGGGTTGCATCTTTTCATTCATAAATTTCTTTTTTTGTGTCGTCCTACTCCCAAAGGCTTGTTATAAAGCGGTTTGCGGGTCGGTCATCGGGGATTGGCTTACTGTCTTACTGCCTGTCGCAGCGAGGGTATAATAATACTGTCGGTTTTTCCATTCCCGTTTGAGTTTTCCCTGCTGCCAAAGACGTTTTAAATAGCGGGCTTCGGTGATTTGACTTCTGCCTGTCAGGGTGGTAAAATCGGCTGGAATATATTCCCGGTCAGGACTTCGGGCTTCAAGTTCCAAAAGCAATTTAAGGGTATATTCCTCTTTGTCGTCAATGCGTTTACGCTTTGAGGGCTTTTGCGGTGATTCCGCACTTAATCCCGTTGACGGTTCTTGTTCGGATTCTGCTTTTTGCTCGGGTTCTGTCGGCGGATTCTGTTCTTTACGGTAAGCATTCCAGACATCTTTTAAAGTGGCTTGCATCTCCTGTTCGATACGTCCCTGCACCTCCTTTTGATTTCCGAAGTCCGTAAGTTTGTAAATAAATCCCTCCCTGTGCTTGTTTCCGCCTGCCACTTGGATGTATGAAAACAGCTTTAACTCCTGCAAATAGCGGTTCAGCGTGCGGGGGTGTATCGGTTTGGTCTTGCGTATATCCAAAGCGGTGAACTGTGTGGTCTTTGCCTGTTGCAGATACTCCGTAAGCCACTTGTAAAAGCCTCTTACGGACGTGCTCAGTTCATCAGCCCGCCTGAACAGCGTGTTTTTGAGCAGGGCAAACGCCATTTCAATATCCTGCGGATGGGTGCGGATAAATATCTCTCCTGTATCGGTGTCGGTCAGCCGTTCCCTTTGGTATTGGAAAAAGAAAGTGATCGCTTCGATAAAGTTAAGGAGTAGCAACAGCGATTTGCGGGGATAGGCTATATCTTGAGGCAGGTTTATCAATGTGGCATACGGATTGACAACACTGATGTTTTGCAGCGAGGCAATCACGCATTTTAAAAGGTGCTGGGCTCGGGCAATATCTTCGGTTCTTATCTGTCCCGCCCTGCACTTCTTCTGATACTCCATAACGGCAAGGTCTTGGGCGGGACTGTGGTTCAGGTGCAGGCAGAGAAACGGCAATCCGAGTTCTTCAAGATTTTTGTCCGAGTAGGCACAGGCTATCAGACAGAGTTTGGCTATCACTTCAAAGGTGGTGGAATGGAGCATTCCGTCTTTGTCCTTGGTGGCACGTGTATTTACCAGCCGCCCCTGCGTCTGGAGCGTTGCCAGCGGTTGCAACATCTGTGTCGTCCATTCCAAATCTTCGATAAAAAGGGCTTTGCCGTTAATATCCCCGCTGTCGAAGTAGTACAGGGCGTTTGCCGATATACGGCTGTGGAACGAGAACGAACCGTCGGGCATACACTCCGAGAGCTTTTGCAGGATATAACTTTTACCGATACCCGATTTTGCCAGACACAAAACCGAAAAGGGATTGGCCGACTTGTGCGACGCCAACGCCAAGAACAGGATAAGGGCGTTACGGTCTTCACCCAAAATGCCGATGGTGTTCAGTTGCTCCATCAGACTGCCCGACAGGTTCTTTTCCGAAAGAAAACGTACCGCTTTGCGTCTGTCTTCCTCGCTCGGAGAAAAAGCCTGTTGCGGGGATTTGCCCGTGTAACGTAACTGTTGCAGGCGGTATTCTTCCAACTGCAAGGTAAGGGTATAAAGGCTGCGGCTGGCTTCGAGGAGTTTCAGCCCCCATTTATCACAAAGGGTTCTTTGAAGTTTGTCGGTTTGGTTGTCATTGTATAAATCCAATGTGGTGCGCTGCGGCGGATAGTCATTGTACGTGATGCGGAGCGTGCAAACCATGCGTTCCACTTGCGACAAATCCACTCCGCCCAGCACATCAACCGTTAACAGGTCATCCGTATAGGTGATGAAACGGGAGTTTGTAATCTGTAAATTCTTCATGCTGTAATTGTTTAAATGTCAGGCACGAAATAACACAGATTATACGAGAAATGAAAATGAAGTTATTAACACAAGGGGATGACTGACAACCATTTCCCTCTTTTCTTCTGATGGTTTTAAGGGATTGGGTCATGCTTCGTTTTTCATGTATATTTGTCCGTTTTTCTCTTTTTTTTATAATCTGATGATTGGGGCTTTCTTTATAGGGATTTCCTTTATTCAACCCATTTAAAGGAGGGAACAGGTATGAAGCTATTGAACAACTCAGAGGTCGGTCTATAAGGATAAGTACAAGAAGTATTTCTTTTAACAAAAATGCGTGACATCAAAAGAAGGGGATAAATAGAGATTACCCCTGCCAAAAATTGACACTTTTAAATTTACTGATTCTATTTTTGTGATTGGGGGCTTTCATACGTTACAGATAGCCCCAAAGAACATGCCCTATCCATGGTTCGTTCATTAAGACATGTTCTTGCATGACTAATTCTATTTGGGGGCTTTCTTTTCTGCAAGACAAGGAGTTTTGCTCTTTATTGATTCAGTTTTTCCTTTCTTGCTCTATCTGTACCCGTTGTCGTTCTATCTCTTTTTTTGAGTTCCTGTTCTGTCGGCAGATAAAGCATGTATTTGGATGCAAAAATCTGGTTGCTGTCATTGAGCAGGCTATATTTTTACAATGGTCTTGTCTTTTTCGGTACATAGGATAAGCCCGATTGTCGGATTATCGGTTTCCTGCCGCATCTTTTCCTCAAAATAGCGTACATACATATCCATCTGCCCGATATCCTGATGGGTAAGCGGTTCGGCTTTCAAGTCTATGATTAAAAAAGAATTTGAGTATATAGTTATAAAAATACCAAGTCCGCATAAAAGTGTTTGCCCGTGTCGGTGGTAAGTCGGTACTGGCGCCCCACAAAAGCGAAGCCCTTGCCTAATTCCTGCAAGAAGTTCTGCAACTTATCTATAATTGCCTGTTCCAGTTCATTCTCCCTAAAGTCCGTATTATCCTTTAAGCCTAAAAATTCCAGTACATAAGGGTCTTTGATAATGTCTTTCGGCTCTTGCCTGATTTCTTTTTCGGCAGCTTCATCCTTGACTATTTGGGTATTGTGGCTCATAAGCATCCGTTCGTAATAGAGGTTGCCGATTTGCCGTTCAAGCGTTCTCGTACTCCAGTTGCAATCTATGGTTTCCTGCATGTAAAACAGCCTTGCCTGCCCGTTCCCTACCTTTAAAAGCAGGCGGTAATGCGTCCAACTCAATTCAGGACGCAGTGCGTCACATTTTGGATAAACGAGGTAAAAGTTACGCATGTGGCGCAGGTTACTTTCATCAAAGCCACGACCGTGTTTTTAGTCAGTTTTTGGGATAATTGTTTGAGAACCTGTTTGCCATATTCCGCCCTTTCTTTTTCCCCTTTTGTTCTTCTTCGACGATTACTCTGCCGATATGCCAGTATGC
>VOFJ01001653.1_pt1 | contig 16421 bp, 37 predicted proteins | sample 5384081 | NCBI WGS metagenome assembly VOFJ01 (sample SAMN12384729, study PRJNA508395) | human gut metagenome | isolation source: healthy gut I | host: Homo sapiens
CGTTCAGTTACGTATTGCTGCATTATGGCAAAATTCAATAGGAGAAAAAGATATTGATAATAGGTAATGGCTTTGATTTAGCACATGGTTTACCAACAGCATATAAAGACTTTATGCAGTTTGCAATGTAGTTCAAACGATTTTATTAGATAAAGAATGTACGAGCATCAGCGATGCGATAGAAAAATGCTGACATACATAGTAAGATTAAAGCAGTAATTGAAAGTGAATTAAATGATGATGCAGGTATTTTAGAAAATAAAACTATATCAATGTTCCAAGAATTAAATGTGTGCATTCAAGAAAATATCTGGTATACATATTTTGAGAAAATCAAGGGAAAAATGCAGGGGGATAATTGGATAGATTTTGAAAGTGAAATAAGTGAAGTGATTGAATATCTGGATAGAAAGATTGATAGGCTTGAGAAAAAATACAAGAGATCTGATTTTATAAATGTTATAAATGATAGAGATCCACGCGGAAAAATTACTGGTTTTTTTGTTACAATCTTTCCTGATCAGTTGTTGAGTTTATTTGGCAGAGAAATACGAGAGAGATGTTTTAATGATTTGGAAAAGTTGACTAGAGCATTAGAAATATATCTTTCTTCGTTTGTAGAAAAAATTGATTGTGATGAGCTGAATATAATTTCTGAGATTCAACCAGATTATGTGATAAGTTTTAATTATACGGATACTTATAAAAAAGATATATGGTATAAAAGAGGAAAAGCCGGAAATCTTTCATATTCATGGTAAGTGCGATGCAGGAAACCCCATGAAAGAGAACAATATGGTCCTTGGAATTGATGAATATTGGGAAGGAAAAGATAAAGATATACATACAAATTTTTCTATTTTTAAAAAAAAATTTGTCCAGCGAATCAGAAAAAGACCGGAGCAGGGATATATACAGTTCTTAAAACAATCGAAAACACGCATGAAGTTTCTAACTACAAGATGCCTATTTATGTGTTTGGACATTCATTAGACAAAAACAGATAAAGATATATTATCTCGATTTTTAGGTCACAAAGCAACAAAAAGATAAAAGTTTATTGCAAAGATAAAGGTTCAGAAGGTGAGTTAATTGCAAAAAAATGATTCAGCTAATCGGACAGGATAATCTAGTAGATAAAGTATATGCAAATCCTAGTAAATTGGATTTTGAAGTTATAGAGAAGTAAGCAGTAAAACAACAATATCAATGAAATTATTTTTTGTTTCCAACGCTGACAGTCTGGATTGGAAGGAACAGGGGAGCGGAGGTGGAGATCAGGCAGGTGTTGGAGCATAAGCACCTGGGCAATGGTTCCATCATTCTGTTCCACAATGATGCGAAATACACCCCTAAGGTATTGGACACGATTCTCAAGGGAATCAAGGAAAAGGGGTTTGAGATTGTGCCGATTTCCCAGTTAATTCATCGGGAGAATTTCGAGATGGATCATGAGGGACGGCAGATTCCGAAAGGTAAAGATGTATAAAATCAGTCTGAAATACGAGAGAAGTTATAAACAACAGGCGTATTCCGATACTGTATTTTTAGGCAATCAGGGGTGCAATGTTCGATTTCGAACACTGCACCCCTTGTTTGTCCATTGTTCTCTTTGGACTTTTTTATAAGATAAAAAATGATGAAACAATAATTCGTCCACACCTAATGCCGAGGTTTGGATGGATGGCTCTGTTGGAGTGTTTCTCTGAAATGAAAACATCAGAGGGAAGCCCGGAGGTTTGGTCGGTACCAATGGGGCGGCATTCTTCCGACAGCAATTTGCTGCGGATAAAATCACCTGAGGACAGAGCGGAAAGAAAGGAAGAAAGACTATGAACGTTGCAAATACCATCAAAAAAATTGGGTCTGGAACAGGCGTTTGATTACCTGTATAAAGACCCGGAAAACAACCTGCTGAAGCTAATGAATTGGGCGGACAAATTTTCCGATGGGGAATTTGTATCCCAACGTAAGGCAATTCGGGAAGCAATAGAAAATCCTGCGCACCCTTACCATGACTATATCCTGCATATATCATCCATGATATCGACCCGGAGGTCATGAAAACGTTAGCTGTTAATTTCTTTCATCAATGCCAGCTTAATCGGCTGGTCGAAGCAGGAAGAAAAACCGAGCAAAAGTATAACTGTAATGTCCCCTGGGCGATTCTTTTGGACCCTACATCTGCCTGCAATCTGCACTGCACCGGATGTTGGGCTGCCGAGTATGGCAATAAGCTGAATCTTTTACCTTTGATGAGATTGACAGCATTATTCAGCAAGGCAAGAAATTGGGTGTCTATATGTATATCTATACCGGCGGTGAGCCGCTGACGAGAAAGAATGATCTGATTCGGCTGTGCGAAAAAGCATAATGATTGTGTATTCCTTTGCTTTACGAATGCGACATTGATTGATGAAAAAGTTTGCCGATGAAATGCTGCGCGTGAAGAACTTTATTCCTGCCATTTCTTTGGAGGGGGACGAGGTTTCCACGGACAGCCGCCGCGGACAAGGAACCTATCAGAAGGTCGTTCGGGCAATGAAGTTGCTGCATGAGAAAAAGCTGCCCTACGGCATTTCCTCTTGTTATACCAGCGTGAATTACGAGAAGATTACATCGGATACATACTATAACAGTCTGATTGACATGGGTGCTTATTTCATCTGGTACTTCCATTATATGCCGGTTGGCAATGATGCTGCGCCTGAACTGCTGCCAAATCCCAAGCAGCGTGAAACCGTTTATCACCGTATTCGCCATCTGCGTGCCACGAAGAAGCCTTTGTTCGCCATGGACTTTCAAAATGATGCGGAATATGTGGGCGGATTGCCGGAGGCAAGCGGTATCTGCATATCAATGCAAACGGGGATGTAGATCCCTTGCGTGTTCGTGCATTATTCCAACGCTAACATTCGGGAATGTACGCTGTTAGAGGCACTGCAAAGCCCGATTTTTTTATGGCATATCATGATAATATGCCTTTTAATGATAATATGCTCCAACCTTGCCCTATGCTGGAAAACCCGGAACGCCTGCGGAAAATGGTTGCGGAAACCGGCGCACATTCCACCGATCCGCAATCTCCGGAAACGGCGGATCATCTGTGTGGGAAGTGTGATTCCTATGCGAAGTGCTGGGCACCGGAGGCTGAACGGCTCTGGAGGGCTGAACAGGAAGAAAAAAAAGCACATATAAAGGATGAGCGCCGCAGGAGACTGCGGCGCTTGCTTATTCTTTATAGCCGACTTAACGGCAGTCTGCCCGATGGATTTTTGTAGAGCGCGAGTTTCTACGCCCTCCATTAGGAGCAGATTCGTTCGATATCCGTTTCCAGATCATACTGCATTTCGGCATCCAGCCAATCCAGTAAATAGCCGACTACGATACACTTATAATGGTGATTCAGGATTTCGGCATCCCTTGCGGGAATGGAAATCGTTTTTGGAAATACTGGCAAAATATGCATTGACCGCGTACTGTGTCAGTCGGTTGATATAAAACAAGAAAGGTTTCCAAGGGGACTGCGCGGTATACATGAAGGATTGCTTTGCTTATGTGCCTCCCCATATTGCAGAACAGGCTTAATGCAGTCCAATGGGCGACCCGTGTGTAATGGTACGCAATCAGAGCGTTGACCTTTTTCCTCCATCATTTCCAAAAGCAGGGAGGGAATATCCGGAAAATGATAATAAAAGGTGTTCCGGTTGATGTCGCAACGGTTTACGATATCTTTCACTGTAATTTTATTGATAGGGCGTTCTTCTAAAAGCTGAGCAAACGCCTCTATAATAGAAGCTCGTGTTCGTCGCATATTAACCTCCAGACTATACGGCTTGAGTTCATCCAAATTAGTTGCCTGTTTTATTCCATCGTTCTACAATAGCAGACAATATAATGGGATTATAACAAAATTGCTTTGGAAAACAAGAAAACATCGCTGGAATTGGGAAATGCAAATGGTATGGGGGATAAAAACAGGAAAAATCGGATGCATGGGATAATCGGCTGCATGGCTGCATGAAGAGAAGCCGTAAAACGAAGGACAATTTCCATTTCCTGTGTATGCAGATAGGGAAGATTTATTGCTGTGGAAAAGGAAGATGGGATTATTGTACCAAAAAAAAAAGAAAGAACCACAATATTTAGTTTTCAACATTCTTGTACATACTAAATATCGTGGTTTTCATTCAAATAAAAAATCATCCGACGCATTTCTTACAGGGTCAGCCCTCTTGCGAGCGCCTTCTCCAGCGTAGATGCAATATAGGTGCCGCCATTGCAGGGAGCCGCTATAGTGGTACCGTTCGTTTTGTCACAAAAAGATGACAATTTAACAGAGAAAAAGTCGATTTATTTCGGCAGTCTCTGTCGCACCACCTCATACAGCAGTACCCCTGCGGCAACAGAAGCATTCAGGCTTTCTGCCTGCCCCGGCATGGGAATTTTCACCCACGCATCGCAGAGTGCGGCGGCATCCTCACTGAGACCGCGTGCCTCGTTGCCAATGAGAAAGGCACAGGCATCCTGTAAGGGCAGGGCGTAGGGATAGCGATTGCCCTTCAGATGTGCGGCGTAAAGCGGAATTTGCTTTGCCTGCATTTTTTTTTTCCGAAAGGGCATGCAGGTCGATATTTTGGAAGACAGGCACATGGAACAGACTGCCCATCGTTGCGCGCAGCACCTTCGGGTTATAGAGATCAACACTGCCCTTGCTGAGAAAAAACGGCATCTGCACCGCAGGCATCCGCCGTACGAATGACCGTCCCCAGATTGCCGGGGTCATTCAGTTCTTCCGCCAGAAGGAGAAAGGGCGTTTTTTTTTCGCAAGCACCGCATCTGCATCCCAATCCAGCTTTTTGCAGACCGCCAGAATTCCCTGTGGGTTTTCCGTATCGCAGACGGCGGCAAAGAGCGCATCTGTCGAGACAAAAGCACCTCTGCCTTTTCTTCGTAGGGGGAAAGCTCGTTTTCTGCGGCAAAGGCATCGCTCACCGCATACGCAAGCACCTCCCAATTCTTTCGATTTCGCGGATAAAGCGCAGTCCTTCCGCGATGAAAAGCCCCCTCCTTATCGCGATTTTTTCTTTATTTTTAAGCCGTTCAGCCGCTTGATCCATTTGTTGTCGCGGCTTTCGATTCGTTTCATGGTATCACCTCGCTTTCTATGATAAAGGAGAAGCTCCTGCTTTGCAAGAAAAAGGATGCAAGCGACGGGGAAAATATGGTACAATCAGGGCAAAGAGAGCAGAAAAAGGAGGTTTTTACCTATGACACCACAGGAAAAAGAAAAGAGCTTTTTGAGCGCAACCCTGTTGAAAAGCTGGAACGCCGCCATTTTGAAGCATACTACTGTCCCACAGCGACAGAAGCCATCGAAAAGGGTGCTTTCCCCTCATTCCGGAAGGCAGCAGCATCACATGGGGTGGCTCCATGACCATTCGCGATATGGGGCTGACAAAGGCGGTAAAGGAAGGCAATTATAACGTCATTGACAGAGGATACCGCGGCAAATCCTGCCGAAATGCGTGAAATGATGCGTCAGGGACTCTTGTGCGATTACTATTTGACCAGCACCAATGCCATTTCCGAGGATGGCGTTCTGGTAAATATTGATGGGACAGGCAACCGCGTTGCGTCCATCTGCTTCGTACCGAACAATGTGATTGTTCTGGCGAGCCTGAGCAAGGTGGCACAGGATGTGGATGCGGCAATCAAGCGCGTGAGAGGGTACGTTGCACCTGTCAACAGCATGCGCTTCATGGGGAAAAACCCCTTGTGCAGTGGACGGCACCTGCCATAACTGCGTTTCCGAGGAATGTATTTGTAATCAGATTCTGGTGACAAGAGTCTGCCGCCCGGCAGGCAGAATTAAGGTGATTCTGATTGGCGAGGAATATGGATATTAAGATTTAAGTTGAAAACGGGCGCACCTTTTAAGCCTTTCCGCATTTGTGGGAAGGCTTTTTTTCAGAAAGAGGGTTGCAAATGAACAAGCAAAAAGCATATCAGTATTCGTATAGACGAAGAAGTATTGAAAAAAATTTCATTATGTTTCCAGATACAACGGACGTTCCGCCAGCGGGCAGATTTTATACCTCATCAATCAATGTATTCGCGAATTTGAGAAGGAGCAGGGCGAAATCGAATTGGAACGCCCGAACCCTTGATTTTTCTCCCCAATCTGCTACAATAATGAGGTTAGGAGAGTACGATTTACGAAGGAGAAAAAATAATGGAAGAAATGGTTTTTCAGATTAAATTCCATTCGTCCGCCCAGTGAGGCAAACAGCCTGCTTTTTGCGCGTGACGGTGAACTGCCCTTGGAATAGATGTAAATTTTGTATGCTGTATAAAAAATACGATTTTCATACCCGTTCCGTTGCGGAAGTGAAGCAGGATATCGACACCATGGCGGAGCTGCGTGACCGTATTTTGCAGTATAAAACGGCGAACGGCTGGGATATACAGGCAATCAACAACGAATATCAGACCTTGACAAAAAACGGACGATCAGCGTTGGTGCTATCAGATGGTGTTCCGCTGGATGACAGAGGGGGACTGCAATTCCATCTTTTTGCAGGATGCGAATACGATGTGTCTGCGTGCGGATTGGCTTGCGGAAATCATCCGTTATGTGCGCGTGAAGCTGCCCGAAATCAAGCGGATTACCTCCTATGGCAGAGCAAACACGCTTGCGAAAATTACCCCGGAGGATTATAAAATGCTCAAGGAGGAGGTAGGCCTAGACCGTATCCATTCCGGCTACGAATCTGGTTCCGATAAGGTGCTTGCGCTGATTGAAAAGGGCTGCACGCAGGAGGAACAGATTATCGGCGGCAGAAAGGTGAGAGAGGCAGGGATTGAGCTTTCTATCTACTTTATGCCCGGTGTCGGCGGCAGGGAGCTTTCCGATGACAACGCCATTGAAACGGCGAAGGTTATCAATGCGGTGAATCCGAATTTCGTCCGCCTGCGTACCTTTGTGCTGCGTACCGGCTCTCTGATGGAGGAGGTGCGCGATGCCGGCGGCTGGACGGAGGATACCGATATGAATAAGCTTTTTGAAATTCGCAAGCTCTTAGCGCATATCGACCCGACAAAGGCAAACGGCAGAATCACAAGCGACCACATCATTAACCTTTACAGGAGGTCAACGGCGATATGGATACCGACCTGCCCTGGATGCTGGAATATATTGATTTCTTCCTTGCCCTGCCCAAGCTGGAGCAGAGAAAATATCAGATGGCGCGCCGCATGGGCTTCCCTCTGGACTGGAAGCAGCTTTGGCGGATGCGCGAGAGCGACCAGAAAATCGTCGAGGATTTAGCGAAAAACATTGTGGATGAAAAGGATTAAAAAGAAACTCCATACCTATATGGATCATTATATTTAAGGAGGTGCCGCAATGGCAAGAGAAACGGTTTTTACGGCAATTATCCCTGCAATTTTAATCTTCTTTCTGGTTTTCTTTAACATCAGAAAAATGCAGAAGCAGGCGAAGATTATGAAAATGGAGCATGAGGGCAAATGCGGCGGAGGCTGTGCAGGCTGCGCCCACAGCAAAAGCTGTCATTCCGAGAAGAAGGATTTATAAGAAAAAAAAGAATCACCTCAAACTGATTTTTTTCTGTCAGCTTGAGGTGTTTTTTTTATGCTTCTCCCTTTGTTTTTGCTTTCGTGCTCGTTGCGGTAGCGTGTCATTAAGCCGTGGAACAGCTCTTCTGCCGTCGGGGGGGCGTAAAGCTGATGGCATTTGCGCCTGCCGCTACGGTTTCACGGATGCTTTCCTGCGAGGGACCGCCTGTTGCAATGATGGGCAGGTCGGGGTAGCGTTCGCGCAGAACCCGCACTACCTCCGGCGTGCGTGCCGCGGCCGATACATTGAAAATCGTCGCACCTGCTTCCAGACGAGCATCGATGTCCGTATTTTCATCCAGAACGGTTACAACAATGGGAATATCGATGATATCTGCAATTTGCGCGATGACATCGTTCGTTGTCCGGCGCATTCACCACAACTGCCATTGCCCCGAAGGCTTCGGCATCCTTTGCAAGCATGACAACGCGCGCACCTGTGGTTGTGCCGCCGCCTACGCCGCAGAAAACGGGCAGGCTGGAGGTGGAAACAATCGCATCAGCAATAATCTGCTGGGGCGTAAAGGGATATACCGCAAGTACAGCATCTGCGTTGCAGTTGCGAATGATGGCAATATCAGTAGAAAAAATCAAGGACTTGATGCGTCGCCCCATAATCACAATCCCGCTGGCGGCATAAATTTCATCCGGCATGGTTACGATATGGTGGCTTCTCAGCTTTGTCTTGACGTGGGGAATCTTTTTTCACGGTCGAGCTTGATATGGTTCATTGGGGCACTTCCTTTCTGCATTTTATTTTTCCTAGCGTTCTTCTATATTATACGGCAGAGAAAATACACTTGTCAATAAATATGGAAGGAACTGGAAGGCTGCCGCCGTACTTGACAGCAGGACGCTTTTTCATTAAAACTAGAAAAAAGAATCAGAAGGTAATATGTATTTTGAAAATTTTTAAAGGAGGATGACCTTGGAGGCTTTATATAGGTCTGATACTTTCCGTTTTGCTCAACATCATTCTGGTGGTGCTGATTGGGAGGTATCGCGTACAGGAAAACGAAAAAAGATGTGACGGAGGAGGAAATCCGTCAGATGGTGGACGCAGGCGGCGACAGCGGTACGATTGATGAAAATGTGAAGGAGATGCTCAATAATATCTTTGAGCTGAGCAACAGCTCCGCAGGGGATATTGCCACCCATAGAACCGATATTGTTGCTGTTCCTGTGGATGCAACTCTGGAGGAAATCAAAAACGTCACGGCGGAGGAAAAATATTCCCGTATTGTGGTGTATGATGATAATATCGATAATATTGTCGGGGTGTACCATGTGAAGGATATGGTGAAATATATCCTTGCGGATGTAACCCGTGTGGAGGAGGGGCATTTCCATCTGAAGGAAATCCTTATGAAGCCCTATTTTATTCCATTTTCCAAAAAAGGTGGACGAGCTGCTTGCGGAAATGAAGGTGAAGAAGGTACACATGGCAATCGTCATTGATGAATACGGCGGCACGGCAGGCATTGTCACCATGGAGGATATCATGGAGGAAATCTTTCGGGAATATCTTCGATGAATATGACGAGGAAGAGGAAGAGGACATCACCGAGGTTTCGGAGGGTGTTTACCGCATTGATGGTTCGACCGATTTGCAGGATGTAGAGGAACAGCTTGGCATTACCTTCGAGGAAAATGAGGACTACGATACCCTTGGCGGCTATCTCATCGGGCAGCTGGGGCATATCCCTGAGGAGGGCGAAACGATAGAAATGAAGCTTTGCGGCTGGCTCTTTAGCGTAGAGCTGTTTGAGGAGAAGCGTATTCTCAAGGTTCTGGCAACAAAGCTGCCGGAGGAGGAAAAGGAAAAGCCGAAGCAGAAGAAAAGGCTGACGAGGAATAAAAAACGGACACGATTGATTTTTTTTCGGTCGTGTCTTTTTTGTGCCTGCACAGAACCTGCACAGAAGATTTTGTCCATCCATACCTTAAAGTAGAACACAAAAAAGCAGAACGCAAGGAAAGGATGGAATTTCTGATGCCCAATAATAATCGGTATGAAATAAGTGAAGCTTTACAAATGCCCCTGCCGCTGACCAAGGAAGAAGCCATGCAGGAAACGCTGACGCAGGAGGAGAGCGCCGCACGCCGCTTTCCGATTCTGCCGAGCAATACAAATGTGACGGTGATTCCCATTATTCCGGGGATTACGCTTTTCGGCTACATCCGCTTTCTGAATGCAAGCCCCGTGGAAACGCGCGTGGATATTTACGCCAACGGGCGGAGGGTGGCTGCGGATTTGCGCTATCAGCATTTTACGGAATATATGAAGCTGTTTCCGGGGTGGTACCGCATTGCAATTTACCGCGCAGGAACCGTCACAAATCCGCTGACCGTTCTGCGCTTGCAGGAGTGCAGTCCGGCGGCATTTATACCGTTGCGGTGACAGGTCTGGCAGATGCGCTTTCTACGCTGACCATCGAGGACAGCCACCGTTACCTCAGCCCTAATCGGGCATATATCCGCTTTGTGCAGCTTTCGCCGACTGCCCCTGCCATGGATGTTTACTGGGATGACCGCATGGTGCTTTCCGATTTGCGCTATGAGGAAATCAGCCGCTACCTCACCACAGCTCCAGGCAGTCACAATCTCAAGCTGCGCGAGACTGACACAGGCAAAATCCTTGTGGAGCATCCCAAAGTGAACCTCAAGGGCGGCAAGGCGTATACAGTTTATGTGGTTGGCAGCCGCGCGGACAGGGCAGGTCTGCAGGTGCTGATCCCCCTTGAGGTGTGACCTATCTGGACTTCGGAAAGTGAGAAATTTATGGATTTTTTCTGAAAAAACCTGTACGAATGGCTTTTTATCCTTTGTTATACTATTGTCAATACCTATCGTGAAAAAAAATCACGATAAATTTCAGTATAACCGAATAAAGGAGAATCATCATGTTAAAAGGGAAAACTGTTGTTCTGGGTGTAACAGGCAGCATCGCTGCGTATAAAATGGCAAATGGCAAGCATGCTCGTGAAGCTGCATGCGGATGTGCATGTGATCATGACGGAAAATGCCTGCCAGTTTATTACGCCTGTTACCTTTGAAACACTGGACCGGCAATAAATGTATGGTAGATACCTTCGACCGCAATTTCCAGTTCCATGTGGCACATATTTCCATCGCGAAAAAGGCGGATGTGCTTCTGGTTGCGCCTGCTTCCGCAAATGTGATTGGCAAGCTGGCAAATGGCATTGCGGATGATATGCTGACGACAACAGCTATGGCGTGCACCTGTCAAAAAATCGTTGCGCCTGCCATGAATACCAATATGTATCATAACCCCATTTTGCAGGATAATCTGAAAAAGCTGGAGGGCTATGGCTTTACGGTGATTGCGCCCGAAAAGGGTGTACTTGCTCTGTCGGGATATCGGGGATGGAAAAATGCCCTCCGAGGACGTTCTGGTGGGGTATATCCTGCGTGAAATCGCGCATGAAAAAGACCTTTGCCGGCATGAAGGTGATTGTCACCGCAGGTCCGACACAGGAAAGCGTAGACCCTGTGCGTTATATTACAAACCACTCCACAGGGAAAATGGGCTATGAGCTGGCGAAGGCGGCAATGCTGCGCGGCGCGGAGGTAACACTTGTCAGCGGTGTGACAAATCTGGAGCCCCCTATGTTTGTGGATTATGTGCAGGTAAAGAGCGCAGGGGATATGTTTGAGGCAATGAAGTCTCGTTTTCTGGATAATGATATCATCATCAAGGCGGCGGCGGTTGCGGATTATAAGCCCAAAAGCTACAGTGATGAAAAAAAAAAAGAAAAAGGACGGCGAAATGTCTATCGAATGGACAGAACACAGGATATTCTGAAATATCTGGGCGAGCATCGCAGAGAAGGTCAGTTCTACTGCGGCTTCTCCATGGAAACCCAGAATATGCTGGAAAATTCCGCGTGAAGCTGGATAAGAAGAATATTGATATGGTTGTCGCCAATAACCTTAAGATTGCAGGCAGTGGTTTCGGCACGGATACGAATGTGGTAACGATGATTTCCAAGGAGGAGGAAATTCAGCTGGAGCTTCTGAGCAAGGCTGAGGTTGCACATAAGATTCTGGATGAAATTTTGAAATTGAAGGCAATAAAGGGCTGAAAACAGAATGGCTGAAAATAGAATGGCTCTGTCGCATGGAAGGTCTGCGGCAGGGCTTTTCTTTGCGAAATAGGCAGATTGCATAAAAAGAGACGGAATTTTTGTATGCGATAACGTCTGTTTTATTCGTAAAAACGGTCAAAATGGATTGACAAAGACAAATGCAAATGATACAGTAACAGTAGAAATGCGTCATAACGCACGCATTTGCGCCATTGACCTTCGATGGCGGTTGGTTCGAAACCAAGGAGGAAACACATGGATGCGATGAGCAGCAGAATTTCGGAAAATCTGAGACAAATTCGGAAGGAAAAGAAACTCAGCCTTGACAGCATGGCAGAGCAGACGGGAGTCAGCAAAAAGCATGTTGGGGCAGATTGAAAGAGGGGAATCCAGCCCACGGTGGCAACGCTCTGGAAGATTGCGACCGGGCTGCATATTTCCTTTACCGCTCTTTTGGAGGGCAGGCAGACAGAAACCCAACTCATCAAAGGGGCGAGGTTTCCCCGCTTTTGAGCGATGAGGGGGCGGTTTCGGCTGTTTCCCTTTTTCCCTACGATGCAGAAAGAAGATTCGAAATGCTCAGCATTGAACTGGAGCCGGGCACTCGCTCGGAATCTGTTCCCCCATGAGGATGGAACAGAGGAATTTGTACTTGTTTTTTTGAAGGCGCACTGCGGCTGACCGTAGATGGTGTGGAATATGTGGTAGAGGCGGGCGAAGGGATTCGCTATCTTGCCAATAAGCCCCATATTTATGAATGTCACGGCACGCAGAAGACAAAAATCTGTATGGTCATTTATTATGACAAATAAAAAATAACCGTTATAACGGATTTTTTGCGCCGAAGCGAAGAAAAAGGGCTAGGTGAATCAGATGAGCATTACACCCAGAATTGAGAAAATCCGTCAGAACTATATCAATACCAAGCCGTCCATTTCCTATGAACGCGCAAGAATCTGGACAGAATCCTTCAAAAAGAACGGAAGGCATGCCTGCACAGATTCGTACCGCACAGGCGTTTTATGATACCTGTAATGAGCTTTGCGTCAATATTTTTTTGAGGGCGAGCTGATTGTCGGCGCAAGCGGCGAATATCGCAAATGCGGCATTTTGACACCCGAATTTGCGTGGAAATGGGTCGATGATGAAATGGATAACTTTCCGAGCCGTCCGCAGGACCCCTATGAAAATGACGGACGAGCAGAGAGCCTATGTCAGAGAAAATATCTTCCCCTTACTGGAAGGGCAAATCCGTTGAGGATGCTTTTCTGGCGCGCACCTCCGCGGAAACAAAGAAAATCGGCGTGGATACGGGTTTTGTGGATACCGACTCCAAATGGCGCAACGGCATTGGCGAAATGTCTCCCGACTATGTGGATCAGCTGTTCCCCAAGGGCTTCGGCGGCATTAAGAAGGAAGCAGAGGGGCTACATGGCAGAGCTGAACGAAGCTATTCCCGAAGAAAAGGATAAGCTGATTTTCTATCGCTCCATCGTTCTGCTTTGCGATGGTATCGTGCGTCTGGCAAACAGATATGCCGAAAAGGCAAGAGAAATGGCGGCAGAGGAAAAGGACGAAGCGAGAAAGGCGGAGCTTCTGGAAATTGCGGCAACCTGTGAAGCCGTTCCCGAAAATCCCCGAAATCCTTCCGCGAGGCAATCCAGTTCACATGGTTCGTACAGCTGGGCGGCATTATCTCCGAAAACCCTCTGGCATTGAACCCCCGGACGCTTCGACCAGTATATCTATCCTTATTATAAAAACAGATTTGGATGCAGGCAAAATTGATTACGATACCGCACTGGAACTGGTAGAGTGCCTGTGGCTGAAATACAGCGAATGGGCTTGGACGATTTCCGCAAACACAGCGGACTTCTTCGCAGGCTATACCAACTTTGAAAATCTGACCGTCGGCGGCACCCACAAAGGACGGCAGGGACGGCACAAATGATATTTCCTATATGGCAATTCAGGCAACAAAGGAAACAAAATGCCATCAGCCGACCCTGAGCTGCCGTATCCATGCGGATTGTCCTCCCGCATTTATGGAGGCGGTGACAGACCTTGTTTCCACAGGCAGTGGCTTCCCTGCCATCCATAGCGACAGAACAGGCTACGAAATGCTCCGCAATCTGGGCTATGAACCTGAGGACGCAAGAGACTGGAATAACTGCGGCTGTGTTGTACCTCATTCCAGAAAGACCTTTGAATGGACCTCCTCCTGCAATATCAGCTTTGCGGCGGCGCTGGAATTTGCGCTGAATGAAGGCAAGAGCCGCCTGACAGGTGAACAGGTTGCCCTGCCCGAAAAAGACCCGAAAACCTTTACCTCCTATGAGGAAATTGAGGATGCACTGTTCAGACAGTTCTCCTATATGGTAAAAGCATGGCGTGATCAGCCTGCTGACTGCGCAGAAAATCCATAAGGAACAGGCACCCCGTCCGTTCCTGTCCGCCTGCAATGAATATTGCGTGAAAAACGGCAAGGATCTGGTGGACGGCGGCGCAAAATACAACATCGGGCCTGTATTCACAGGCGTTGGGCTTTCCGTTACGGCAAACTCTCTGGCTGTAATCAAAAAAAGCTGGTATTTGAAGAAAAAAAGAGCGTAACGCTTTCCGAATTGATTGATGCACTGAACAACAACTGGGAAGGCTATGAAGCCCCCTGCGTGCAAAGGCGCAGGCGGTACCCAAATACGGCAATGATGATGATTATGTGGACAGCATTGCGAAAAAACTGGCAGATTATTTCTATCATGACGTAACATCCTATAAGGATATCTACGGGCATCATTTCGTAACGGCGTTCATGGGTATTTCCAACTACCTGCCGACCGGTAAGGTGCTTGGCGCAACACCCGACGGCAGAAGGGCGAAGGACCCCATCAATGAGGGCGTTTCCCCCTTATACCGGCACAGATACTTCTACCTGCCTTGCGGCACTGCGTTCCTCCGCAAAGCTGAATCACGATATTCACAGCGGCGGCACACTGCTGAACCTGCGTCTGAATCACGATTTGGTTGCAACAAAGAGAGGGCGCGCAAACCTCGGCGCAATGCTCCAATCCTATTTTGCACTGGGCGCATTCCATGTGCAGTTCAACACCATTTCCAACGAGGTGCTGAAGGATGCACAGGCACACCCCGAAAATTACAGAGACCTGCTGGTTCGTGTAGCAGGTTACAGTACGCAGTTTGTCAATCTGTCGAAATCCATGCAGGATTCCATCATGGCAAGAAATGCACATGAGGAATTTTTAAGACAGCATAAAAAATTGCCGCAGATGCAAAGCGTCTGCGGCTGTCGATGAAAAAAAAAGGAAAGAAAGGGAATGGCTATGAAGGGTTATCTGATGCAGATGCAGCCGTTTTCCGTCAATGACGGGGATGGGATTCGTACCACGATTTTTTCTGGCAGGCTGTCCGCTGCACTGCAAATGGTGCGCGAATCCGGAGGGACTGAGGCAGCACCCTGTTGTCGGCTTTTTACGCAAGGCTGTGCATCGGCTGCGGCGCGTGTGCGGTGGTCTGTCCCAAGGGAATCGGCATTGACCTGAATGCAGAACGGGAAAAATGCGTCAGCTGCGGCGCATGTGTGGCGGCTTGTCCCAAAGGGGGCAAGAAAAGCACTTGTTTCTCTGGCGGATGCGGATGAAATCATTGCGGAAGCGGCAAAAGCATCAGCTTTTTTACCGCAATTCCGGCGGTGGCATTACATTTTCCGGCGGCGAAGCAACGGCGCAGCCTGAGCTTCTGGAGTATCTTTCCTCCCGTCTGTATGATATGGGCTTCAGTCTGGATATAGAATCCTGCGGCTATTTTGAATTTGAACGGTACGCAGCTCTCTGGAACGGATGGATTTGATTTTTATGGATTTGAAGCACATGGATTCTGCCCCTGCATGAAAAAATTTACGGGCGTTCCCAATGAACGGATTCTGGAAAATATCAAGCAGCTGGCGGAGCTTTCGGCAAGAGTGGTCATTCGGATTCCGACGATTGAGGGCGTGAATGCGGATGAGGAAAATATCCGCAAAAGCGGCGAATTTGTGAAGAAATATCTGCCGCGCGCCGAAATGGAGCTTCTGCCGTATCATAAATTTGGCTTTGGGAAATATGAGGCACTGGGGATAGATTTGCCCGATGCCGCATTTGGAACTCCCCAAAAAAGAAAAAAATGGAGCATCTGAAGGGGATTTTTGCGGGAAATCGGCATTTCTCTTGCGGACTTCAAATAAACAAAAGAAACAGACATCCTGTCACAGGTGGGCGCACCTTCCTGACGGGATGTCTGTTTTATCTGTTTTTTGCCTTATATATGATAGTATTCGTATTTCTTGACGAAGCAGAAGCCTGTTGTCCCCGGACCGGTGTGGGTGGAGATGGTCGCGCCAATCTGGAAGGGAGGCAGGAATTCCATGCCGGGAACCGTTTCCTGCAGCAGAGCATAAAAAAGCTGTCCATATCGTCCCAGATGGTATTTGTGCCGGGCATTGCGATATAATGTGCGGGATTTTCGCCGGTTTCCTTGAAATGCTTTGCGGTGATGGATGCAATCTGTGTAAAGTCCTTTTTCTGGCACGGCAGAATACCGCCTGCGCTGATTTCGTCGCCCTTTAAAATGATGATGGGCGGTGTTAAATGGCCGCAACTGGAACGAAGTAGCTACCGA
>VOFJ01003147.1_pt1 | contig 16399 bp, 28 predicted proteins | sample 5384081 | NCBI WGS metagenome assembly VOFJ01 (sample SAMN12384729, study PRJNA508395) | human gut metagenome | isolation source: healthy gut I | host: Homo sapiens
TCAGTACTTCGTTTCGATTATCCCAAATTTAAGTTGCACTTCCATAACTTCCCCCAGTGATCTGCTTTTACAAAAAGGTCACTACAATGTCAACGCCTGCATGAGCAATTCTTTTTTTGTTTCTTGTTTCGCAACGAAGGTTTTTTCCTCCGGTGATCTCACATCTGCCTGTTCTTCCTCTTTTATGATGGGGAGAGAGAAGCTGCCTTTTTCTCTCTATGACATGCTTCTGAGGGACCTGAAAAACCATCTGGGTTTGTGTAATCGGGTTCTGCATGCCTCTGCTAGTTCATGGAGCCGCACCTGCTAATTCTTCTTTTTTTGATGGTCTCGATGGCCTACTTTGAAGCCAATTTGACGGAAAAATCATAAACTTCTCACCAAATACCAGGGCGAGGTTCTGGTCGTTGCTTTATATGCCCACAAAAAGTCTTTTTCGTAATGTAAACAGCACACAAATAAAACAGACTTCCAGGCTCCGCTACTGCCGCCTGATTCGAAGCAGTTGCACGGAATACCAGAAATGCAAAAGCTAGTTTCCACCTTAATTTTATGCGGCTCGACACGCTTCTCCGCGGAAAACCACTTCCGGCACGAGGCTTCAGCGAGTAATCGGTGTTCTGCTGAATCGCTTCGTTGATTTCCTCCATTGCTCGTTTCGCTGTTGCGGAAACTTCCAGCGGCGACATCGGGATATCCGGCTGGCTGTACTGCCCACAATATTCGCAAGTTCCATGGCAGAGCCTGTCGGTGAGTGCGAAAAGCATCACTCCGCTTCTTTTACATAGAAACCGCAAGATGGTATGACGACAACTTCTGTGGAAAAATCGGATGCTCTATTGGCTTTCTGTTTACCTGAAGCTTTGGTTCTGACATACTTTTGAAGCTTTGCCAATCCCCAGTGATCTTACATGGGCTGTTTTTCTGAATAAGCAGTTGCACTGACATTTGACCGTATGTTGCCTTAAGATTAATAACTTTCCAACCTGTCGCTGTGTAATAGCAGTGTTCCCCTTGTCACATCCACATCGGTTCTGGTGCTGGCATAGGTAGCAATAAAGAAACCGTTTCGCCCTCTTCCATGCTTAAAAAATCAATTTCCTGTTCTTCTGCCTGTTCCAGCACTTCACCAAGTGTCAGACCTGTCTCCGGATCCACAGTCGTCTTCTCGGCGGCTCCGTTGGCGTCGAGCTCTGCTTCAATTCGACCAAAACCCATCGCATCAACGCGCCCTCTCGGTTCTGTCGCCTTCTGGGTTTCGGTTTCTTTAATCCTGCTTTGGGTGCTTCTCTTTACCCACAACTGCGGGCGTTCAGCACGGGGATCGGGAGATGCTTCCGGGAAATCTGGTGGTTCCATCATCATGGCTTTTTCCGGCTCACTTTTATCCGCCCAGAGAAATCGATCTTTCTGGGCTGGCCAGCGGGGAGGTCGTACCAGGCTGCGGCACAACCGCAGGCGCTCTTTTTCTTCGTTACTTTACGTGTTTTTCTCCTGAATGGTCTGCATCTGGGGGCGCTTGCTAGCGTCTCTTTCCCATGCTTTGTTTCTGCGCTTTCCTCCTGGCTTGTTGTGGTAAAAAAACATTTCAGTCTGATTAAATCAATAGCATCCCACCTGCTTATAATTTCAAGCCTTTTTCATCTGTGTCAGCTGTTCTCTTTGGTTTGGTTTGGCGTTTCACACATCTCCTTTGTCCGCTTTCTTCGCTTATGGGACACTCTGTTTTTTAAGGAAGCGTTCCGGCTTACTCACCAGATACACTCATCACGGTTTGATTCATCGCCAAGAATGTTGTCCTTCTCTGGCAAGTTCGGCCTTTAAAATTCCTTGGATGAACTTTATATGGACTTAGTCACTCCATCAACCAGATGCGCGGTACCTTCGACTACGGATCGTCGAAGCCCGCTTTTTCCGGGAGCCTGGAGACTGAGGTGGCCTCTGTTTTAAAACAGCTTCCGGCCTAAATCGCGCTTTCAGCCGTTTTTCTGCCAATAATTCTGCGCTTTTTGGTTCTGATATAGCCCTTTCGTTCAGTTCCTTCTTTTTAAGGATCTGTCCTGTTTATGCGAAGCATTTCAGGATCAACAACTTTATCTTTCGCGGTTTCTGTTTTACAGAGATAAGCATATTTCACGCCACTGCCCGCCTGGAAATGGAAACGTTTTTGCGGTTTGTTTTTTGTGGGGGCATTCACCGGGAAACTCTGAATACTGATCGCCAGCTAAGGCTATTATGGCCACTTCTTTTATGGTAAATGGATGTTCGTACATAATCCCTCCTAAAAAAATGTGGCTCCGTTCTCCCGGAGCCACAATACGTTTATGCTGCAAGTCTGTTCTGTTTTTCATGTGCCACAATAATCTTTTGCAGCATTTACCATTTTTCCATGTTGCTGCCGTAATAACCGGTTGCCATCCATCTGACTGTGTCTGCCCCTTTTGGGTTTTCCATCATCTCACCGAGCGTCTTTCCACTAAAAAGACCAAAATTGCACATTACCTTTCTGGCACGTTCCAGCTCTTCTTCCTCAGATTCCATACCGAAGCCTTCGTCTGTTTCCTCTTCGCTGTCATCTGCAAAGGGGTTTTCGTCTTCTGCACGAACAAAATGAAACTCTTCTTCCTCGGTTTCACCAGAAATTTCTTCCGCTTCTGCTTCAAAACGCTCTGTATCCTCGGGCACTTCGTCTGGCATCTCATCTGCTGTTTCCTCTAAGGGTTCCTCACTTGTACCAAGCGTTTCTTCTTCAGACTCGTTTTCCTCCAGAAAACTCTCTTCCAGATCTTTTTTTTTCTTCCATGCCAAACTGCATCTGGCCAGGCAAATTTTCATCCTCCTCTTTGCGTGCATCCCGGATCTCGTCGGGACTGATTTCAAGATCAAAAGAATCATCCGAAACCGGAACAGCCTTTTTACTGCTTCTGCTGTTTCCATTACGAACGGTCTTCAAGGTAGTTTCTTTTTTTTGCTTCAAAGACTGCCCGGTTTCTTTTGTAGAAGTGAAAGCAGAGTCAGATTTCGGGGGATTTTCAGACTCTTCTTTGGCTTCCTTCTTCTTTGGCTCTGTCTGCACCGCATTTTGGTTCTGTTTTTTTGCAGGTTTCTTTGGTTCCTCACTTTTTTTCTTTTTTTGTTTTATCGCCATCCGGGCAGGGCCTCGCATATCCGGATCCTCGGTGGTCGCCTGGACGATGTTGAATTTATTTAATAAATAATACTTCAGTCCGTAGCTCCAGGCTGCACCTTTGGCCTTGTCTGGAACCTCATTGGTTCCGACTACATGAATATCACTGTAATTTTTTTCTTCTGGATGATCTGCATTTGTCCAGCAAAGCTTTAAATCCGCTTCATACCGCCACATATTGCCAAACGGTGTCAGATAGGCTGGATTTCAGAAGCATCCAACTGCGTAGATACTTCACCAAGGACCTCAAAATCCACGCCGTATTTATTTAAGGCAGGGGTGAGGTATTCATAGACATCATCCAATCTCACAAAATCATAGGGCACCTCTTCGCTGTAACGTTTTCTTAACAGCTTTGGCACCATCTTTCTTATTTTGATCATTTTCTGAGTCGGGTTCAGATACGCATATTTACCCATAAATTCAGTTCCTCCTTATTTTATGCTGCACCTTTTTGCAGCTCTTTCATTCTTCCCGCACACAGCCAATGTAGATTCTTTTTGCGAAATCTCCCAAAAAGATTCCGAAAGCCACTTATCTGCGATCATTTTACAGCCTTCTTCGCATGGTTCAAGGTGTAAAGAAACATCACATCCGTATATTCCATCTGCGCTTTTTCAAAGGTAAAGCTTGGACTGTAAAACAGCTCCTCAGGCTTTATTCCAGCCTCCAGGAATCTCTTGGAAGTTTCCTCTACCTGTATCCGGTTTATATTTGGAACAAGGCTACTCCTCTGGTGCTGGTACTTAAGCAAAAAGCTGATCCCAGTTTGTATCCATCATGTTTTTCACCAAATGGGTAACCTTCATTTCCACCTCCTTTCTTCAGACTTTCTTTCGTCGGAAAAAGAAAATCGGCAGGTATCCCGACCGCCCTGATAGAATACAGAATCTGCCTCATACAAAGAATAATCCGGCAGATAAAGTATGCTGCAAAGCTTTGGTTTCCGAAGCTGTAAACAATCCCTCCAAGGAGAAGCTGCATAAAATAACATGCAGTTTTCTTCCTGGCACTTTATGAATAGCTGGCTATGAAACTTTTTTTTAATACTGTGTACCGGATCCTGTATCCACGAAAGTAATTCCCTGGATTTTTTGCTTCCATAACCCAGTCCGGATACTGCATATGTTCCTCCTTCATACAAAAAAGACAGGGGTTCCTGCCTTTGTCATTATTTAATATTTAATTTCACCTGGCATATCAAGCTCATGCCAGCGTTTGCTTACACAGGCTGCCACTTTTTTCCTCAAAGAAGTAGTCCTCTCGCATTCGTTTCCTGCTGCCTTGCAATGGAAATCACATCACAGATCCCGCAATAGGATTTCGTAGGCACTACAGGGGACATCCCCTGCTGCCGCCCGAAAACGCTCTACCGTTTCTGCAATCAGCTTTTTTGGAAAAACCAGCCTGCTTCATAACGCCGATCATGGCATTGGCAGGATGGTTCACCCAGATTTCACTAAGCCGCAGGACCTCCTGCAGAGCTTCCTTATAGTATTCAAAAATAGAAGCCATGTTCTGGTTGAAGTCTTCGGTACCCTTGCAGTTTTTGTGACGCACTTTCAAGTTTTCTCCCAATACAATATATTGGTTCTGAGCGGACACCGTATAGAAGATATTGGCTCTGAACTTCCCACATCGGAGGTGGTGATCCGGACCGAAGCATACAGCTCTCCGTTAAAAGTCTTCCCATAGCGTTCCAGCAGTTCCTTGTAGGCTTCGGTCAGTCGCCGGTCTCTTAGCTCCCAGGTCGCATTTACCAGATTATGGTCCGCACATCCGGATTTAAAAGACGCGTATTCAAAATCGCTGTAGATATATAAGCCCCTGCAATTTCATAGACCTCTGGCATGGACAAGATAGAATAGTCTTTTTCGTCGCCAGACAGGACTGCCCGCACCTTGCCTTCACAAAAAGCGGAGCAGGGATTTTCCCCTGGAGACCTTCAGACATTTGTTCAGGATATAGGCAAGTGTTTCTTTGTCTAATTCTGCAAGCGCCTTTCCGTCTATCCTGGCCCTGCCTTTTAAGCTTTGATGGCAGATATGCCAAGAAAACAGCTGCGGTCTGGGGTTTTTAATCAGCAGCCCGGAATTATTTATGGTATCCTCTTTTTAAATATTCCAGATTGATATTCCCAATCGGGGTGCAGGTACTGTCCTTCGTAACCGCTTCCACTGTCAGATCCTTGCTTTGTGCCGGAACCATTCGGCCCGTTTTTCCACATCATCCAGATACTTGTAAAAAGCGGATTCCTCTTCAAACGTTACATTAAAATCATCCTTATAGTACATAGCCCCTCCTTTTTGCATTCAGGACAGGGAGCTTTTACTTCAATGGACTTAATTCTTCCATCCGCAATCTGGAATTCATATCCATCTTTTTGCCATATCAAGCAGCATTCCCAGTTCTAACAAATTTACAGCATCCCAATTTACTTCCTGCATAAAATGTTCTCCTCTTCTTTTTTTTCTGTTATCTGGCATTCCTTTTTTTCCATTTTGACCAGTACGGTCTCTTTAATTTTTTTCTCATTCTGCTTCCTCCTTTTCTTCATTTTGCAACAAAAAAAGACACCAAAAAGAATTCCTATCTTTTCGTATCTTCCAATGTTCTAACTTATTTGCTGAGTTTAGGGCGAACCGCCCAAAAAGAGATTCATCCGGAATGTCCGGATCTAAAATGTAAGATCAGCCATAGATGACTGATAAAATATGATTTCATTTTAAAGGTTACCACAACATCTTGTGGCTGTCAAACACATTTTTTATATATTTTGTGTTTCAAAATTTATTTTCTTTTTATGCATCTTCCTCTGCTATAAGGGGAAGGATATTCATTGCAAGCGCCCTGCCATTTTCGTCCGTTCCAACTTCAAACTGTACAGGCTGCTTACCGGAAAGCATTTTAAAGCCTTCCATCTTGATCTGGGAGAAATGTGCGAAGTAATCCTCGCCATCCTCCCCGGTTACAAATCCGTAACCTTTTTTTGCGCTGAACCATTTCACGGTTCCACATTTTGTTTCCGCCATATTGCATAGCTCTCCTTTATACATATTTTCCATGCGTTTACATGGAAACAGGGCGGCATGGACTCGAACCATGCCTGGTACTCCCTGACCCGGATTACTCTTTTACTTCCTCCACTCCAAAAAAATTTCCAAAATCAAAAGCTGCATCCAACCTTCGAATTCCCTGAGAATGCATGTGCATTCTGGTTAAAATAAAAGCGGTAGGCTTTTCCATACATGACAACTGTCTCTTTATTTAACAAAAGCTCTGTGGTAATCCCATCATCCCCTTGCACCAGAACCCTCTTAAAACCATCAAAAAGAAGTTCCGCATGGATCTCTGTCACAGTTCCTTCCACCACCTCATAGGATTTTGTAACTGCCAGGTAATAAATATACCCCGCATACCCAATTCCACAGACTGCCAAAAAAACTGTCCATCCCACAAATCCAGCTGATTTTTGCGCCAGACCAAGGGCACAGCCTCCATACAATAAGAGAAACGATAACAGTAAGGTATTCACAATTCTCTTTTAAAAAGCCCGGTATCCCGGTATAATGTTCTCTGTATTTTAGGTACTGCTCAGACAGCCATGTTTTCCATTTCTTCTTTTTCTTCAAAGGAGACCTCCTTCTTGGATGCAGCTGATTACAAACTGTTTCTTCTTAAATAGGGGAAACCAGGATCTGCATGAATTCCTGCAAGACCTGTTTCTGAACGATCTTTCGTTCTTCCACAGACAGGGGAACGGCACCCGCCTGTCTGGTTAACTCTGCCAGATGATAAGGAATATAGCCACCACCTGCAAGCTGCTGTAGAACCATTCGCTCTTCATAGGTAAACACGGGCCTTTAAAAGCCCGCAATGCGATTTTCAGTCCTTTTCCAAGTGCCAGATCGTCTGCAAATGCGCCTAACTGCTCTGAAAACGAATCCGTGACAGGCGATACCAGATTTACTAAGAAGGAGCCACAAAGCTTCCTCCTTACTCGCCATCACACCCGCTACCAGACCACGTTTTTTCAGGCGCCTTAAGCAAAAACAAAAATCCTCTTCTGTCCGCCCATTCGGTTGCATACTCTTTTCTCCAAATGTAAGGCATAATACCCGGTACATTTTGGGAATAGATTCTATTTTTCTGCACAGAGGCTCCAGGTAAGAGCCGCCCACAGCATGCCTTCCATCTCTGTGAGCACCTTCTCCCTGACTGTCAATCTTTTTACCAGAAGCCTGCCCTCATCATCTTCCATTTTGCATCCAATGGCTGTGTACCATTTCATAATCCAGTTCCTCCTAGGTGTAGCTTCATAACTTCCAGGAGTTTCGGAATCACATAACAGGCAATCATTCCTGCTACAATGCAGACTTCGATATTTGGTTTTCGAAGGTTCCATACCTCCTGGTTCTTCGTTCCAATGATCCGGGTTTTTCCGGGAACATTCCAGCGGAGCTTCCTATAAAACTCCGTAAACCTCTGATGATTAAATCCAAACGAGCGGACAAGGAAGATCGTCCGGTCCTGCTCTTCTTCGTCCAGAAGGAAAAAGCTCTCCCGGTTTTCATTTTCGCCCAACACAATGTAAAATTCCGGGATTCCTCTGCGACTGCCCTCTACGATTTTTTATCAATCTCTTCATAAAAAAGATCCGGCAGCATTCATAATGCCCGTTTTTTCCGGCTGGCAGACTGCCAGACTGAATTCATCCAGCTCCATGTAACAGACTTCCGCTTCCATGATTCTTTTACTGATTTTTGTTTGACTGCCTTAGAAGAAGAAAAATCCCAAGGAAAAAGTGCCGCACACAGATATATGAGATCCCAGCATCGGATCTGGAAAAACAGAAAATAAGCCGCGATTCCCTCTATAAGGGAGCCTGCTCCGATCAGTACAAAATACCGTTCCCCTTAGATCCATCAGGTGGTAGACATCTTCCTCATCCGCCTGCAAACGCAGGATATTTTTTCCATTTCTCATGCTGCCAGCGTTTTCTTCTCACAGGAAGAAATTCGGTTCGTCTTTGCATATTGTTCCATAAGTATATTACACTCCCGGATAGTTTCCTCACACCGGTACTCGGAGAACATTCCAATGTGCATGTCCTTTTTCCCGCAGGCACAGGCGGTTCTGCAGCCAGATATAAGCACCATGTTTGGTCATGATGCCAGCCTGTACCACCTTATTTAACGCCCGGTGTGCTTCAATCCGTTTATGGCGAAGATCCCCATTTGCCAGAGTTCCCATAGGCCGCATACTCTTTTTTATGGACTCCAATATAAGAATCACAGGATGGGTAACCACTGCAAACATACAAATAGTTATCAGGATTTAAATTACGCTCACCATAAACATACTCTGCTGGACGCAGCACCGCCAGCCCGCCACAGTAGGGACAATACAGTTTTTCATTCTGCTGTTTTTTCTTCATTTTTGCCATTTCATTCGTCTCCTTTCCTGTTTGTCCCGATTTTAAAAAAATCGCATTTTTCTGTGTCAATAGGATTTTCGTTAGTTTTAATTTTTATTTATATCTTTTTAATCAGCCTTGTGATAATCCCTTCTGCGACTTCGTAATTATCGTTAATTCTGGTCACTACAATTCCGATTTTATCTCCCTTTCCCGGAAGGGTTGGCATGTTGCACGAATGTGCCACGGCATTCACCCCGATATCAAGCCTCATAAAATACGTGCCTTTATAAACTTCTGTGATCACACCTGTGTACTTGCCCTCGACGGTGGCATTTCCGAAGATTATCTTTATTGAGATTGGCCGTCGGGGTTTTGGCATCCACTTCCACGCTAATCTGTTCTGGTTCCTGACCATCTACTTTATTAACCATAACCTGGACAAGGTCACCAACCTGGAATTTTTCACTGGCATCCAGCATCCACTCCCAGGCCATATCACGCGCCCGGACGGATACTTCCACACCAAACACCTCCAGGCGTACTGCTTTTGGTGCTACTGCGATCACCCTGGCTTCTGCGATTCTTCCGGGATACAGGAGCGGCTTCTCCCCTTCTTCTCCAATGTAGAAAGTCTGACGCTTTTTCAGCATGGCATCCTTTCGTGAGGCTACCACACTCCGGCTTTTGGTATCCAGATCCTTGATAATGAAATCAATGTCACAGCCAAGCATGTTGTTGGCAATACGAACCTGGCGGTTTAAGGTGTCTGCGTTCTCCCGGCCGTCTCCGCTTAAGTTAATCATCATTTCATTCATCGGGATGATAATACGAAAACCGTTGTAATAAGTTACTGCAACCATCCAGCCGCTTTCCAGCTTCTCAATACCACCAAGCTGGCCTGTGAGTACCTTTCTGGTACGGTGTGCATTAAGTAGCTGGTGCCATCTGGTATCCTCCTGCTCCTGTGCGCGCTCTCCACCTGTGCGTCAACGTCGATTGTTAAGACACCTTCATAGGCTGCGCGTGGAATTTCTTTTTCCGTTACTTCTTCAATTGCTTTTTTGTGTTCGCCATGTGTTGCCCTCCCTATTATTTATACGACAAGAAGGCACAAAAAAAGCAGCCTGCATAAACAAACTGCTTTTTCGTGCCTTCTTTTTACGAGTACCATTCTATTATAAAGAGAATCTGAAGTCAATATTATGGATGTTGCAATCGTGTCGCATTTTAGTTGCAAATAAATACACTTGCTAATATTGGCTGCAAAAAAATCTTCAAAAGTTCAAGCCTAATAAATTTTTTATTCCAGTAAATTCTTATAACCAATCTCCCAGGTAATTATTTATCTCCTAAATTTCACTATTTTTTAGAAGATATTTCAATCATTAGGGAGATAAAAAATCACCATCACCCGAAAGGCAATACCTAAAGGATTCCATTTCGCGTATATTTGTCAGTAAATATATTGATTAATTAGTTGATATTTTGCAGGTATCTGCTATAATACAAGTAAAGAAAGGAGTTGACGATTATGGCATCTGTTATGAGTGCAATTAAAAATACCGTTCCGATCACCCAATTCAACCGTGGGCTTGCCGGAAAAATTTTTTGAAGATGTCAAGCAGTGCGGTGCTAAAGTTGTTATGAAAAACAACGTTGCAGAATGTGTTCTCATTTCCCTGAAGAATACGTCCGTCTAATGGATGAGGTAAATGATGCTCGTCTTCTTGCCGTTGCTTCTGAACGTATGGCACACTTTAATCCTGCCACTTTAATTTCTGAGGAAGAAATGAACCGCCGTCTCGGTGTTACAGAAGACGATCTCGCCGGTTTTAGCGAGGTCGACATCGAATGAGTTGGAAACTAGAATACCTTCCCGAAGCAGAAAAAGACTTAAAAGACCTAGATGGAAGTCAGCGTATTCTTGTTCTGAAGGCCATCAAAAAAGTTCAGCAAAATCCACTGCCTGTTGAAGAACAGGGTTATGGAAAACCGCTTGGTAATCAGAGCAGTACTAATCTTGCCGGACTTCTGAAGATTAAACTCCGCTCTGCTGGTTTGCGTGTTGTATATCAGCTTCGCCGTACCGAATCGTCTATGATGATTATTGTAATCGGCGTCCGAGCAGACGAAAGAAGTATATGAAATTGCTCAGAAAAGAGCGAATAAACACAATCTTTTTTGATTAACCTGCACCTTTTTAAGTGATTACATTCATCTGTATAAAGCTTTTGTTAATACACAAGCAATTACCGTGAACCACCGATACCCCCTTATAGTTCTTTCATACTATTTCAATTGAATCACAATGTACCCATAAAAATGCAGGGATGCTCACCTCCAGCGATACATCTCTGCATTTTTTTAGATATGTTGCAATCATGTCACATTTTAGTTGCAAATAAGTACAACTGCTGGTTCAACGGATGAGCCAATTATACTCTTTTCTACAGTCTAAAAATGTAATCCACATAAACTGTATCATCCTCAATTTGATATAAAATCAAATACCAGTTTTTCACAAACATTTTGTGATATTTATTACATGGAATATAAGGTTCATTCAAAAAAGGAAAACGATTTGGACTATACGCTAATGAACGCATTGCTTCCATTAATTCTTTTTTCTTATTTCTTGCGGCATCCTTATCTACCTGTGCCAGAAAGCGAATATGTACTCAAGCATTTGCTTTCGCCCGGTCCGATACGATAACTTTGTATTTTCTTCTTTCTGACATTTTCAGCCCTCTTCTATTATATTATCAAGATAACTTTCCAATTCATCAAGACTGCATCCTGTTCTTCCTGCCAGACGATCCTCTTCAACAGCAAGCAGTTCTTCTCTTAATTTCAACATTTTCTCCCGTCGGTTAAAGGATTCAATATCCATCACCACAAGATCACCTTCTCCATTTTTTGTCAGAAAAACAGGCTCTGAAGATTTACGGCAAAGATCTGCAATCTCATTATAATTTTGTCTAATAGCAGCTGATGGACGAATGTTCATAAGATCACCTCTCGCTTTCATAGTAATATTATATACATATTATAATTTTATTATGCTATATTTGTCAACATCTATTACAGGCATATTCCATTTCTATTACAGGCATATTCCATTTCTGCCCCAGCTTCTCTATTTTTTCATTCTGAAATTATCTCTCAATCGTAAAATGAAATACTAACTGTTCCCTGATCCTCCGATGAAGTTCTTAAGGATTTTCGAATTCCGGTGGTATCTGCAAAAGTTCCACCATAAGCATCTACCTTGATCCATTTACCGTTTACCTTTACTTCATTCCACTGGTGTGTCCAGCTGCCGGCATTCACATGCCGTACCGGAACATTCGCAGCCTCACAAAGCAGTGTGTACGCTTTTTGCATATCCTGAGCAGGCTGCTTTTTTCATTACCAAAGCTGCATAAGCTTCATTTCCATAATTCTTCTGGTAGGCTTCTGAAGACTGGTTTAACTGCCAGGAACAATGCTCGGTCAGATACCGGAACAATACAAAAGCCCGCTCCTTTGCATTCAGATCCGCAGCCACATATTTTTTTACGATTTTCTTTTGCTTCTTTCTTGGCCAGATTAAGGCGTTTGATTTATTCGGCTCTTTTACGGTCACTTTACATTTCAGGGTACGTTTTCCCCACTTTTGCACAGATGTATGCTGATCCACCTCTTTTTTCCAGTTACTTTTCCAGAAGCCGAAACAGATGCAACGGATTTTTTAGAAGAACTCCATTTTACTTTCTTTTTGCTTCCCGATACTTTCAGCGACGTGGAAGCTCCCCGATAGATGGTAACCGCCGATTTGTTCAGTTTCACTTTTGCAGCCTGACATCCACTGGCCTTATAAAGCTTCCAAGGAACAAAACTACCAATGCCAGCCAAACAACTACGAATTTCTTCTTTCCTGTGTTACATTTTTTTTTGCTTTTCTCATCGCAAACCCTCCATTTTCGAAACCATTTCCTGTTGCAGTTCCAATGTAGCAATTTGATTTTTTCTGTGTCAATAGGATTTTTGAAAAAATATTTTCAAATAAAAAAGTGATTCACTATTTTGCAAATCACTTTTACAATTTTATTTATAATCAAATATCCTTTTTTTCGCAATTTCACCTATCACATTTATTGCGGTCTTGGTTACAAGCACTAATCAATTTCTTCAAATAATTCGTCAAAGGTAATCTTTATCTTTGGAAAATGAAGCAGTTGTAACTCATCCTTATTTTCTTCTGTGACTGTTTTAAAAAGATAGTATTTGGGAATCTCCCCTCATAATCCAGTTCATAGATTTCAACTGTTTTTTTACGCCAGTCAACGATCCAATACTCTTCAATCTCCTGCTCACAATACAGCTGCATTTTCTCTGTCCGGTCATAATTTTCTGTTGATGGTGACAAAACCTCCATAACAAAACGTGGCGCATCTGTAAAAAGTGTTTCCACGCCTTGATTTCGTACGGCAGTTTATGGAAGCATCCGGAATCACAATCTTGTTATTGCCCTGGTTATCTTTTGAAACGGTATTGCACATTATCCGAATATACATAGCAAGTACTATTTTTTAACTGGTGCCCGACCGCTGCAACAAAAAATTTACAATTACAGCAGAGTGCTCTGGTGTAGATCCTTCCAGATCTGTTATTTTAAGATCCCAATCCATATTTCACCCTCCTGCATTTTACAATATAAAGAACTTCTTGTTTTCTCTAAATTCCACTCTTCTCTATTAAAAAAGAAAAGAATTATTTTTGTCTCCTCCATTATAGCATCCTCCCTGTAGATTGGAAAAGTAATTTTTTTAAGATTGGTGCATAAACAGGGGTGTTGGCCCTCCGTGACTCGCTTTTTTGCACCTGTCGTACAATACCGAAAAACGCCTTATCTGTTAAAATCCTTGCAAAGATTAGTCCAAGCGGAAGCGCTGCAATGATCAGAAGTGCAGCTGCAAACCAGGAGGCAGACACGGATAAGGACATGATTCCAAGATTATAAAATCCACGGTATAAATAAAGCCCCGGTACCATGATCACAATAGAAGGAACGGTAACGGAAATCCTTGGGTAGCCCACCTTATTTTTCAGAAGGGAGGCCAGAAGCCCGGCTGTCAGAGCTCCTATAAATGCAGCTACTGCCGGAGGTAAAGCTACGAGATCCACCAGTTCAAGACGGAGGGTATTTTTGCAATTGCACCAAGTACTGCCGTAGAACAGGCAATCCCGACTGGGCTGTTAAACATGATGGAAAAACCGAACACGCCGAAAAAAGCTTGCAATAAGCCGTGTGAGGATCCACATTGCAACAGGCATATGGATCTTTATGAAATCCACCGGCTGTAAGTGAAGAAGCATAGCCATGATCCAGGCAGACATAGCGGCTACCAGAACAATGATCAGTGCATAAGTAAGCCGTTCCATGCCAGAACGCATATCCAGCTTTGCCAGGTCAATTCCGCTGGTAATAAAGGAAAACCAGGGATGATAAAAAGCATGGCACAGATATATCCTGCTTCATGCTGAATGGAAATCCCAAACAGGATTTCCCCTAATTTTCATAAGTCCTGCATATACAAAGCATGCCAGAGAAACCGAGGAAACAATTCCAAGAAACAGGGTAAAATGATGCTTTGTTAATTTACAGCGAAGGAAATTTCCAAGTCCTGCGCCAACAAAAGCACAGAACATCTCTACTGGTCCTCCGCCTAGAAGAAAGGTAAATCCACAGCATGCAATGGCGGCAGCCAGCCCCAGGGCACCGGGGAATAAAGGCCATGAATTCTTTCAATCTCATCCAGATAGCTATGAAGCTCTTCCCCGGACATGTTTTTTCCCCTCTGTTTCAAAATTGCGGATAAAATGCTCCAGCCGGTTCAGCTTTTTGACGTATTCACCCCTGTATTGGTAAGACATAACGACTGGGTAAATCCGTTTTCCCCATCAAAACAGGTGTACTCAATGGACATCAGTCCGATAACTGTGGTACAGGTAATCCCCATTGCTTCGGCCAGGGCATTCATGGAGCTTCGGACCCTCCAGGCTCCAGTTCCCACAGGATAAAAACATAATCCCTACACGTCCGATAATGGAAGCCTTTTCCGGTGATGCTTGCATTTATAACGGGATTTTTGGCCATTTTCATCGGTGTATTCATGCCACTCCACGTCCATGTGATTTTTTTCTGATCATTTCTGGCTGCATAAGCCCACTTCCTTCCGAAAAGTCCCTTTATAATTTCAGGCTGTCATTTCCAGCCTAGTTCCATCATCCGCTCCCTGCAGGCAAGGACGATCCCGTCAATTTCCTCCATATGCTGGAGCATTTTCTTTTCAAACTCATGGATGGGAAGCAGAACGCCAAGTTCATCAAAGGGTTTCTTTTCAGGATTTTCCTTTTTACACCGGTCTCCTGTCCGTAAAGACCACTGCACGGCGGTGCTGCCTGCTGGATCTCCTGGAAAGTCTTCCATACAACCGCATAAGCCTGCGCTTCTGTAAGCCCCAGCTTACAGGTATCCGGAAGTGCATAAAGGATCAAGATTCCACGCTGGCGTTCTTCTTTTTCTTCTTTAATTTCCAGTCCGTCCGTGTAAGAATGTACAATGTCATATCCATCTGCCAGATAAAGTCTGGATCTTGGTACGCATTCATGCCGGTCAAATGTCTCTTTAAATTTTTCGTATTCATGAGCGGAAACCATCTTCCCTGCTTCTGGAAGAAGCTCTCCTTCCACATTAGTAAGAAGAACCGGGTTCTCTCCTGCTTTTCCATGGAATTTTCTTGGGATCAGATAGGCTTCGCGGAGCAGATCAAACATACTTTTTTTCCACACAATTCCAGAAGAAGGGCACTTACATCCCCGTTCTGGTAAGCGTGAAAGAAAGTACCTGCAAAAGTGGTCCGGATCCTCATCCACCAGCATATGTTCATCATCCAGATACTGGTAAAAACACTTCACGAAGTCTTCTTGATGCCTCCGGGGAAGCCAGGATTTTGGAAAAAAATATCTTCTACAGCCTGTTCTCTTGGTAAAACTGTTTTCATACTAAAACGCCTCTTTTTTCTGTTTGGATCATGATGAGAGCTGTACTTGTCTCTTTTCGGGAGGGATTATAGCATTGTTATAGTCATACCGCAATAGGATGAAAGGTTTCTTTTTTCATATCATATTTTTATGTCTGCCATATCATTGACCGTTGTATGTGTTTTCCATTACAAGTTTCCATGAAATAAAATTTGTGAAAAATACCGTATCTTATCATCGGTCCCCCAGCAGATCATTCCCACCGCATCTGCCATTTCCTGGGCATCAACACAGTAGGCGGACATGCAGGAATGGTGCCTGTAAGGACCAGCGGACATGATCAGCAGGTCGGGTATTTCCAGATTCCATTATTTTAGAGGCCAGCTGTTCGGTGAGTTTATTGTGCGCAAGCTTCGCCATTTTGTAGTCCATATCCTTGTTTTGTATCGTCTGGAGAATAAGCGCTTTTTCATAGGCGAATACCCTTTGTTTCATAGATTCTACCGTTCCGCATTCAGGTGGACATGCTGGATTCACGTTGTAACATCCACACTGATTTTCTTCACAAAACTTTCGGTATTCCGGTTTGAATACGAGTTTTTTTGTGTCCATGATTGCCGCATTTGAAAAACCAAGTTTTTTCGCTTCTTTTATGTAATCCATAAAGTACTTTCTCCAAGTTTTTTCTAATTACCAAAATTTTTTCCATACGCTGTTTTTATACATGCCCTAATAGAATGGTATTTTTTAATTCCCTTGCCGCAGCT
>VOFJ01002299.1_pt1 | contig 16398 bp, 29 predicted proteins | sample 5384081 | NCBI WGS metagenome assembly VOFJ01 (sample SAMN12384729, study PRJNA508395) | human gut metagenome | isolation source: healthy gut I | host: Homo sapiens
TGAATGAGCAGAGAGAAATCATTTATGGCGAAAGAAAACGCGTGCTTTACGGTGAAAACCTGAGAGACAGCATTGTCGGCATGATTGGCGCGGTTGTGGAACGCACGGTGGACGCACATATGAGCGATGACCAGCTGCCTGAGGAATGGGATATGGCGGCATTCAGCGAATCTCTGAGTGCAATTATTCCTGTCGGCAAGGTGAATATCAAGGGATGAAGCGCTGCCTCAGATGACAAAGGATAAGCTGAAGGAAACCCTGACAAAGCTGGGCAATCAGCTGTATGAAATGAAGGAAAAGGAAATCGGTCAGGGACAGGCTGAGGGCGAAGAACGCATGCGTGAGCTGGAGCGCGTGGTGATGTTGCGCGTGATTGACCAGAAATGGATGGATCATATTGATGATATGGATCAGATGCGTCAGGGGATTGGGCTGCATGCTTTATGCACAGAGAGACCCTCTGACAGAATATAAATTTGCGGCGTATGATATGTTCGAGGAAAATGAGCAATCATATTCAGGAGGATACGCTGAAGATTCTTTTACCGCGTGCGTATCCAGACAGAGGTGAAGCAGAGGAACCGCCGAAGCAGATGTTCACCAATAAGGATGATTCTGCGGTAAAGCAGCCGAAGAAGCGCGCTGATGAAAAAATCGGCAGAAAACGACTCGCTCCTGCGGTAGCGGCAAGAAATATAAGCAGTGCTGGTGGAGAAATGCATAAGGCAAAGCCTTATGAAAGAAAAGCAAAGGCGGAGCCTTTTACGAATGGAAGTAAAAGCATAGCCTTGTGCATGGAGCGTTAGAACAGGAAAGAGGGAAACAAATGGGAGAAAAAAGCGATATAGACTACCGATGGAGTTTCCTTTCTATACACAAAGAATGACGCAGGAAACGTGGGAGGAGGAAGGCTTTTCCTCCTTTCCCGAGGCAGACAGATGGACCTTTCGCAGTTGTGGCATTGCCTCCCTGCGCATGATATTGGAGGGCTTTGGCAAGCAGGTGGAGCGCCATGGCACAATGATTGCAAAGGGCGTGGCGGTATGGTGCCTATAAAGAGGGTGTCGGTTGGATTCACTGGGGCTTAGCAAAGCTTGCGGAGGAATATGGCATTTACGGCGAGGCACTGCGAAAAAACGGCAGAGGACTTGAAGGGAGCTGGATGCGGGACATCCCTGCATGGTTTCTGTGGCATCTCTTTTTTCAGGGGCAAGCCCAAGCCGGACGGCAGCGGTGTTTACGGAAAAGCGGGCATTTGGTGCCTGTGCTTGGCTATGAGACTGAGGATGGCAGGCTGACTGCCTTTCTGGTACACCACCCTCCGCCTTTTTGGAGCAAAAACAAGCCGAGCTGGTGGGTGCCGATAGCGGATTTTTCTTGGCCTCCTTCGGCGGCAATTTTATTCGATTTTCAACGGAAAATTTTTCCGAGGAAGATAAATAGGGACAAACGGTCTTTGGTGGCAAGCCCAAGCCGCAGGATGCTTTGTCAACTAATAAATCAATTCTATTTTCATTATGAAGGAGATGATTTTTATGTTCGAGTTAGAACAGATCCGTTGGGCCTTTCTGCTTATGACGAAAAAATTAAAGGAAATGGGGGTTTACTTTTGACATCGCTGGCGCGAAGGAGAAGATAAACGAATTAGAAGAGCTTTCCGCAGACCCCCGATTTCTGGAATGATCTGAAAAGAGCCAGAAAACATTGCAGAAGCTGAAAGCACTGAAAATAAGGTCGGCAAAAATATGAAGGCCTTTGTAACAACCTACGAGGACATTCTGACTCTCATCGAAATGGGCATCGAGGAGCAGGATGACAGCGTATATGAAGAAGTAAAGGAAATGAACGATTCCTTCCTTTGCGGAATATGAGGCACTGCGCATTGCAACGATGCTCGATGGCGAATATGACCGCAACAATGCCATTGTTACCCTGCATGCGGGGGACAGGCGGCACAGAGGCGTGTGACTGGACAAAATATGCTTTTCCGCATGTATTCTAGATGGGCGCAGAAGGAAGGCTTCGAGGTGGAGGTACTGGATATGCTGGACGGCGATGAAGCCGGACTGAAATCCGTTACCATTCAGGTAAACGGCGAAAAATGCCTATGGCTATCTGAAATCCGAGAAGGGGATTCACCGTCTGGTGCGTGTGTCTCCCTTCGACAGCGCAGGCAGACGGCAGACCTCTTTTGCGTCCTGCGATGTTATGCCTGAAATTGAGGATGATACGGAAATTGAAATCAAGCCGGATGATATCCGTATTGATACCTACAGAGCCAGCGGTGCAGGCGGTCAGCACATCAACAAGACCTCATCTGCAATCCGGCCTGCTGGGGCCAGGCCCGGTTATAGGCAGCCAAGTCGTCAATGAAGATATGACCAAAAAATGCTTGAGAAGTAGCTGCTTGCCCCTGCTAAGATTGAGTGGTTACTGGCTGCCTCGAGCCAGAATAAAGTCGTTGCGGGACTGGTTACTCTTGCATTTATCTCAAGCTTCGCGCAGCAACTTGCCTGCCTTGGATCTCCACTCTGTCGGATGGTACGGGAACAATTATACTGACCGTCGTACTTTCAGCCGGAGCAGCGTTCTTCTTCCCTATACCGACAGAAGATGAAACTTCAGCTTCAACTAAGCAATAATAAAAACGTAACTGTTCAATTACTCAGAAGGAATAAAAAATTATGACACACAATATTTATATTTATATTCTTATCATGGGCGGTATCTCTTATTTAATCCGCGTGCTGCCGATGACCTTGATTCGAAAACCTTTGAAGAACCAGTTTCTTCAGTCCTTTCTATACTATGTACCTTATGTCACACTAGCAGTGATGACATTCCCGGCGATCCTTCATGCCACACAGTCTCCAATCTCCGGAGTTCTCGCTCGTTGTTGGAGTTGTAGCCGCATGGTGTGGTGCAGGACTGCTGCCGGTCGCAGTTCTTTGCTGCGCAGTTGTATTTATTGCAGAGCTTTTTCTTGTAGAGTGATCTTATAGAGATTTTAGTAACTGTCGATGCCCTTTTTTCTGCCATTGATGCTTTTTTCTACTGTCGATACCCTTTTTTCGTTTGGCGAAATGAATTTTCTTAATTTTCTGACATTTAAGACAATTTCTTTAAAAAGTCTAACGCAAAAATATCAAAAAAAGGGGTTGCATTTTTTCTGTAGCTTTGATATAATAACCATGTTGTTTGAAACAAGCAACAAACAAAAAACTCAAGTAATGCGGAATGGTGTAATTGGCAGCACAGCAGACTCTGACTCTGTTAGTAGGGGTTCAAGTCCCTTTTTCCGTAGCTTGGAATTTGCTTCGGCAAGTTCCCTATTTTATCGGAGTGTGGCTCAGTTTGGTAGAGCGCTACGTTCGGGACGTAGAGGTCGCAAGTTCGAATCTTGTCACTCCGATGTTTTAAGAGATTACAATTTGTAATCTCTTTTTTGTTATTAAGTCAATATGTAACTGTTCAGAGCCAAGCAAAATTTCAAAAACAGGTATAAAATGCTTGTATTTTTAAGACTGGTTTTGAAATTTTATTTGGCGGATACGCCACACCGCCGAAATGCGTAGCATTTTGGAGGTTGGCTCTGAACAGTTACATCAATATTATAAACAAAATGCATTGACCAAAAATCCTAAAGCGAAAATTTAGTCAACGCATCCTCAGTATAACTTGACCTCAAATTCACAAAAATGAAAATCAGTCAACGCACCATTATCTATTCATCAAATCTTTATTTCAGCTCCCCATCAAATACAACGGTTGCCGGTCCTGTCATATAAACTGTGTTCTTCTCCTGATCCCACTGAATCTCCAAATCTCCGCCAAGAAGCTTTACAGTTACTTCATCTTCTGTCAATCCATTCAGAATACAGGAAACAGCTACAGCACATGCTCCTGTTCCGCAGGCAAGTGTCTCCGCAGATCCTCTCTCCCAAACACGCATCTGTACAGTATGTCTATCCAGTACTTTTACAAACTCTGTGTTTCACACGTCTTGGAAATCTCTCATGGCTTTCGAATTTTGGTCCGATTTCTTCAATCGGAAGATTATTAACATCATCTACATAAACAACTGCGTGCGGATTTCCCATAGATACGCAAGTCATATGATATTCTTTTTCCATCCACAAGAATCGGTTCATCTACAGCTTTATCTCCCTCAGCCACAACCGGAATTTCTGCCGGTGTCAAGATTGGGCTTCCCATATCAACTCGAACCTTCGCAACTTTTCCATTTTCTACGAAAAGCTGAAGTGTTTTGATTCCTGCTAAAGTCTCAACTGTAATCTCTGTTTTGTCAGTCAGGCCATAATCATACATATATTTTCCAACACAGCGAACTCCATTTCCACACATTTCTCCTCTAGAGCCATCCGCATTATACATGGCCATCTCACAGTCTGCCACTTCCGACGGACAGATCAGGATCAATCCATCGGATCCTATTCCAAAATGTCTGTCACTCACCTGGATTGCCAACGCTGATGGATCTTCTACCTTCTCTTCAAAACAGTTTACATACACATAATCATTTCCAATTCCCCTGCATTTTTGTAAATTTCATTCTCTTCTCCGTTCCACTGTCATCACTGACAGTCCTCTCATTTGTTATTGTTTACAGCACTTCTTATTCGTTACTGTTAACAGCATCCTCTTATTCATTCATAATTGTCAGCACCATCTGTGCTGTTTCGAGCATATTAGTCCCACTTTCCATACTGCTCTTCTGTAAATATCGATGTGCTTCCTCTTCTGACATGTTATTTCGTTCTATCAGAAGCGCTTTCGCCTGATCGATTATCTTTCTCTGAGAATCGTCTCTCTTTCGTATAGTTTCTCTGCGCTTTCTTCTCTTCCTGCTCTGTGTCTGCTGAATCATTTCAACGGTATTTACCAAATCATAAACTTTGATTGGGAGTGGAAGTCCTACAACCCCATCCGGCAGTCCATCCATCCACTTATCCGCTGAAGCCACCAAAAGCATGTCAAACGTATCCGGAAGAGATTCTCGTAAATCTGTATACTGCATATCTTGAAACCGATAACCACACACGACAATTCCATCGTTCCAGTTATCAGCATACTGCAAAACCTTAGCTCCTGTCAAACATACCGCAGATACTTCAATACCCGCACGAACCAAACTATTACGGATATTTACTGCATTTTCCCTCTTTGGAAAAACGACAATAATGTTGCTCATATCTGCTCACCTCTTCCGCTAACTACTCTTCTATCAATCCGTTTCTCTAAATGCCCAATGCCAGGATACCTGAACTACAGCCTGTAAAGATAATGATCGATCTCCCAATCTGTCACCTGCATACAATATTCTTTATATTCTTTCTTATTTGCTTTTATGATCTTCTCGGCAAGCTCTTTTTCCCTAATACGCTGATCAGCAGTTCATCTTTCTCAAGCTCTGCTGTAGCAGCCCCAAGCGTTCTCGGCAGTTCTTCCACTTGAAGTTCATCTCTTCTTTCCTGCGTCATCTTCTGAATATTTTCATCAATATTCTTCGGAGGCATGATCTGATTCTTAATTCCATCCAGTCCCGCTTTCAGAAGTACTGCAAGTGCCAGATATGGATTCGCCGTAGCATCCGGACTACGAAGTTCCAGTCTTGAATTGTCTTCTTTCTCCATAGACACACGAATCAAAGGTCCTCTTGTCTTAGCTGACCATCCCATATATACAGGTGCTTCATACCCCGGCACAAAACGTTTATAAGAATTGATCGTTGGATTTGTAATACAGGTGATTGCCTTCATATGTTTCATCAAGCCACCAATAAAATAATATCCTTCCTGGCTGAGTCCGTTCTCATCCTCTGCGTTATAAAGTGCATTTGTTCCATCGTTTTTATATAAAGACAAATTAATGTGCATTCCTGACCCATAAGTCTCACTCTTCGGCTTTGGCATAAATGTCGCGTGCAGACCGTGTCGTTTTGCGATTGTCTTGACAACCATCTTAAATGTCATCCAGATTATCTGCTGTAATCATCGCCTCATCGTAGTGAAAGTCGATTTCATGTTGCGCCGGCGCAATCTCATGATGTGAGGAAATAATCTCAAACCCCATATCTTCTAATGTTAAGATCATATCTCTTCTCGCATTTTCTCCAAGATCCAATGGCCCTACATCAAAAATATCCTCCCTGCTCGTGAGTTACTGTTGTCGGTCTACCGTCATCATCTGTATGGAAAAGAAAGAACTCGCATTCCGGGCCGACATTCATCGTATATCCCATCTCTTTCGCCTCCGCAACAGCCTTTCTGAGTACATAACGCGGATCGCCTTCATACGGTGTTCCATCTTTTTTTATACACATCACAGATCAGTCTGGCAACTTTTTCCCTGCTGCGGTCTCCATGGAAATATCTCAAATGTATTCAGATTCGGATACAGATACATATCTGATTCTTCCTCATCTGCAACCCCTTCCAAGGAAGAAACATCAAACATACAGCGGTTATCCAATGCTTTTTTTCAAGCTGTCCTACTGTTACCGCCATATTTTTTCATCGTTCCAAAAATATCTGTAAACTGCAATCTGATGAAAGCGACATCTTCTTCCTCTACTATGTGAAAAATATCATCTCTTGTATAGTTATGCATTATTTTTCGACCTCCTTTATCATAAACTGATACGATAAAGGGCGTTCTCCACCTAAGTTGGAAACGCCCTTGTTTCTGTGTTACATTATATCGACTGACTGTTTTCTTGTCAATTATTTCTGAATCAGTTCAAGAACTTCTTCTTTTACAGGCATTGCTTTGATCGCACCCTTCTTTGTTGTTACAAGTGCTGCTGCCGCATTCGCAAATGTCAGCATCTCTCCTAACTGTTCCTCTGTCAGATTCTCAAAATCATGATCAACCAGATAATTCAAAGAACTTCCACAGAAAGTATCTCCTGCACCGGTTGTCTCAATTGCTTTCACTGAAAATCCCGGTCTCTACGCGCATGCCTTTGTAATAAGCTTCTACTTCCGTCTTTTCCCATAGTCAGAAGAATCAGCGGAATATTGTATGTCTCCTGCAGATATGCGATTCCCTCATCATAGTCTTCCTTACCGGATACAAACTGAATTTCATTATCAGAGATCTTCAGGATATCACATTTTCCAAATCCATACTCCATCTGCTCTTTTGCAAGATCAAGAGAGCTCCACAGCGGCGGTCTCAGATTTGGATCAAAGGATACAAGGCAACCATTTGCTTTTGCTGTTTCTACCGCTTTCTTTGTCGCTTCACGCACACCTTCATGTGTCATAGAAAGTGTTCCAAAATGAAAGACTTTTGTATCTTTTACTACTTCTGGATTCACTTCATCTGCAGTAAGCATCATATCCGCTCCCGGATTACGGTAAAATGAGAACTCTCTGTCTCCATCCGGGAATGTATGTACAAACGCAAGTGTTGTATTCACATTTTTTTCGTCAACCATCAGATTGAGGCATCGATTCCGGCTTCCGTAATCGTATCTCTTAATAACGCTCCAAACTGATCTTTTTCCAACTTTTCCTATAAATGCTGTCTTCTTTCCCATCTTGTTCAGAAGTGCCAGCACATTACACGGTGCACCTCCCGGGCAAGCCTCAAACATATTGTTTCCCTGCTCACTTTGTCCATTCATTGTAAAATCAATCAGAAGCTCTCCTAATGCGATTACATCATATTTCTTTGCCATGAAGTTCTCCTCCTATTTCTTGTTTTATTACTTTGTCTTATTGCTTGTCTTAATTAAAATATACTAACTCTTCAATTGGTTCTGCAGGCTCAATATTCTCTGCCTCAAGCACCGGTCCTTCTCCGCCGTATACGGACAGATTCGCATAACGCACTTTTGCACGAATTTTTACCCAGTCTCCCGCATTCAGCTTCGGCGCATAAGCGCTTCTGCAAACATATCCAAGGAAAGATGTATCATCTGCACAGCAAGTCATTGCCATACGCCCCGGATAGAATACCTTAGACGGAAATGCTTTTGGTTTCATAACCTTTGCAACAAATTCTACAACTTTTCCTTTATAGCGCTCCGGATGCTCCTGCATATCAATATACCAGATACCATAATCTTCTCTTGAATCTCAATCACAGGTGCTTTGAGATCATATGGTACTTCGTCTTCAAAGATATTGTCTACCTCACCGTTCTCATCCTCAAAGATTACTTCTGCCTGAGGGCTTACAACCTTAACACTTCTGCGGTATCCTGCCAACGGTTTCTTATCCTCGCAACGGTTGAACAGAACAAGCTCTGCGCCCTTTACCATCTCTACAAACAGTGGTTTTAAGTTTTGTCAGATACATCTGAAAAGTACTTGCATCTACCGTTGTGATCTTCTGCTCAATAGCCCATCCTGCCGGAAGCTTCATCTTCTCAAATTCACTCACCTGCCACATACCGTTATACTCGATAACCACACGTTCCGGCTTGTGCTTCTTATTCATCTCTTCCAGCCATTCTTCTGTCAGATCTTCTTTATCTTCTACAGTCTCAATAACGACACCATACTTCAGCAATTCTCTCGAATCATACTCTTCTTCTTCTCCCTCTTCACAAAGAATCAGAAGTGTCTTACCGTCGATCGGAAGTAGTCCTGTGACAATGTAAAATTCAGAAACTGTGTCTTTCCACTATCAAGAAAAACCTGTCATCAGATAAACCATAACATCTGGCTCTTTTCATCATATCTATCTCCATTCCGTCTCCCTTTCGCAGAAGACATCTGTTATTACATAATGCTACACAGCCCCTTATGGGGTACTGCTTTGCTTATCCTTTTTTATTTCACCTTAAATAATTCTGCAAGCTTGTCTTCGTTAAGCTCTGCTCCGATCACACAGATTCTTCCTGTGTATTCCGGTGCTCCTGTTCTTACTTCATGTTCCTCTGGAACCATATCAAAAGTAAATCCACTCACCGTCTGCACCTGCAACCATTCCTTTTGCACGGAGTACATTTCCGTAAGAACCGTCCTTCTTCAAGAGTCTTCAGAATTGCACTGACCTCATCCTTTGTATAAGTATGAATTGTCTCTTTACCCCAGCTTGTAAAGACTTCATCTGCATGATGATGGCCTTCATGATCATGATGGTGATGTCCACATCCACAACTGCACTCTCCGTCATGATGATGGTGCTCATGCTCTTCATGATCGTGGTGATGATGCTCGTGATCGCACTCTTCATGATCGTGATGATGATGCTCGTGATCGCACTCTTCGTGATCGTGATGGTGATGGTGCTCGTGATCGCACTCTTCATGATCGTGGTGGTGATGATGTTCATGATCATGTGCTTTCCTTGGCTACTTCTGCGAGTAACTCATCTTCAAGAGATTTGCTTGATTCCATTGTTTCAAGAATCTTCTCGCCCGGAAGCTGCTCGATCGGTGTTGTGATGATTGGAGCTTTTTTCATTCAGTTCTCTTAACAGTGCAACACTTTCCTGAATCTTCTCCGGTTTTGCTTTATCTGTACGGCGGCTTAAAATAACTGCACCTGCATATTCAATCTGATTGCTGAAAAATTCGCCAAAGTTCTTACGGTAAATCTTGCACTTTGTTACATCTACAACTGTTGTAAAGCTATTGAGTTCTGCATCGATTTCACCCTGAACATCCTGTACAGCCTTGATTACATCAGAAAGCTTTCCAACTCCTGATGGCTCGATCAGAATACGATCCGGATGATAAGTATCTACGACCTCATGAAGAGATTTTCCAAAATCTCCAACCAGTGAACAACAGATACATCCTGAATTCATCTCACGAATCTCAATTCCTGCTTCCTTCAAAAATCCACCATCAATACCGATCTCTCCAAATTCATTCTCAATTAATACAACCTGTTCTCCCTTGTATGCGTCAGAAAGAAGCTTCTTAATTAAAGTTGTCTTTCCTGCTCCAAGAAATCCTGAAATAATGTCAATCTTTGTCATTGTTCTCTTCTCCTCTTTCTATTATTTCAAATCCAATTCAACCGGGCAATGATCTGATCCCAGAATATCCGTATGAATCTTCGCATCGTCCAGTCTGTCCTTTAAACTTTCCGAGACACAGAAGTAGTCTATACGCCAGCCTGCATTCTTCGCGCCCTGGCACTGAAACGATAAGACCACCAGGAATAGATTCCTGTCTGCTCCGGATAAAAGTACCGGAATGTATCAATAAATCCGGCATCCGAAGTTCAGTAAACTTCTGTCTTTCCTCATCCGTAAAACCTGCATTCTTCCGGTTGGTCTTTGGATTCTTCAGATCAATTTCTTTGTGTGCCACATTCAAATCTCCGGTCACAATCACCGGTTTTGTCTCTTCCAGCTTCTTAAGATAAGTACGGAAGTCATCCTCCCACTTCATTCTGTAATCTAACCTTGCCAGCCCATTCTGAGAATTCGGTGTGTATACTGTGACGAAATAAAACTCTTCAAATTCACACGTAATCACACGTCCTTCCTGGTCATGCTCCTCAATACCGATTCCATAACTCACCGACAATGGTTCTTTCTTTGTAAAAATCGCTGTTCCTGAATATCCCTTCTTTTCAGCATAATTCCAATACTGATAATAGCCTTCTAATTCCAGATTTAGCTGTCCCTCCTGCATCTTCGTCTCTTGAATACAGAAGATATCCGCATCTGCCTCATGAAAGAAATCAAGAAATCCTTTCTGTACACAGGCACGAATACCATTTACATTCCACGATATTAATTTCAATACGCTGCATCCTCCCTTTCAAGAGTGTTGCTGTTCACCGTCCATTTGCCAACTCTTCTGTGAATAATCAGCAACTTTCCATAACCGAATTAATAATACACCTCATCAAGGAATAACCCTCTTGCAGGTGCTAAAAAATCCAGCCTGACTTCTATCTTTTTGATTTCAAAGGTTCCTTCACACTCTCTATGCTTCGTGCTCCGGTTCCAACTTCCAGCAAAGTTCCTGTCAAAATCCTTACCATATGGTAAAGAAATCCTGTTCCTTCACATATTGAATACTAACTTTGCTTCCTTGTCCGCAAATCATTATAGCATAAATTGTTCTTTTTTGTGGACTTTTTCATCCTTTTTTTATCCGTATATCCGGCAAACTCATACGTGCCAATCAACAATTGTGCCGCCTTTCTCATCGCATCTAAATCCAATCTCTGCGGAAAATGATATGTATATCGTCTTGTGAATACATCTGGTTTCTCCGCCAAATCCAGCTGATAAATGTATTTTTTTCCAACTGCACTTTTTCTCGCATGAAATCCATTCCTCACAAGCTCTGCATCTAAAATCCGAATATCTTCAGGTAATCTTGAATTTATCTTTTCTGTAAAAAATCCATCCTCCACCCGACCAGAAAGAACTACTGTCGCAGTCTGTCCATTCGCATGAACACCTGCATCCGTTCGTCCTGAACCATCAATCTCCACTGGATATCCTGCCACTGACGAAATTGTTCGCTCCAGAGTTCCCTGCAAAGTGTTCTCTGTGTTTGCCTGTCTCTGCCATCCCTGATATGCAGTTCCGTCATAAGCAATTGTTAATTTATAAGTTCTCATTCTCGCCTCCCGTGTAACATACTAACATTCTCCGAAAGATTGAAATCGGTTATACTCACGAACAGAGTATAACCGATTTTTATTATCTTAGAAATTTCTTCAATTCATCCATAAATGTATTCGCATCTTTGAACTCTCTGTAGACAGATGCAAATCTGACATATGCAACCGGATCCAATGTCTTCAGATTCTCCATAACAATTTCACCAATCTCACTGCTTGGGATTTCTTTCTCTTCACGATTAAAAATTGACAGTTCAATCGCATCAATTGTCTTTTGAATCTCTTCAGCCGGAACCGGACGCTTGTAGCATGCATTCAGAACTCCATTCTCTATCTTCGCTCTTTCATACTGTTCACGGTTATTATCTTTCTTAATTACAATCAGTGGAATTGTCTCTACCTTTTCATAAGTTGTAAAAACGCTTACCACATTCATCATCACAGGAACGTCTTCTTCTGATAGAACTATTATCCTCTGCTGGTCGGAATCAATCACTCTTGTATCTAGATTGCCACAATATGGACACTTCATATAATCCACTCCGCCTTTCCACGTATCTTATTGCCTTCATTATACACAATGTCTAATATTTTTTGCAAAAACTTTTTTTCTTCTTTAATTTCCACAAGAATAATATCCGGTCCAATCTTCTTTATACATGCAAATGGTATCACATATTCGCTATCCGTTCCAAAGAATCCACAGAACTTTCCCGGTCCGGAACAATCAATGCTTCTATCGCACCGGAGCATGCATTTATCTGCAGATCTACTACACCTCCAAGGCACTTGCCATTGCAGATATTCACAACTTCCTTTTCCCTCAATTCGCAAAATCTCATAGGCATTATTCCATGATTGCCGATATTTTCTCTTAACTATTCTATGCATGAAATCAGAATCTGTTGTATAATATTTGCACGATATCTTCGATTTGGAATTTCTGTCCCGTCTTCCAACTCGACCGCTTTTTTCATATTGTCTGATTCTTCTCACCTTCCCCTGAACAGTTCGATATTGACCACCTTTCTTCTTCTGGTCTGCACAGAAATACGTAATCTTCACATCCGGGGTTGTTTTCCCTCTCGTCCTGCAATCGTTTCTTAAGATATTGTAAACTTTGATCTAACCGCTCCAGTTCCCCTCGTCCAGTTCTACTCTCTGTTCTGTAAGTCTTGCTTCTTCCTTCACAATCTCTTCGTATCCGGTCAATGCTGAAAACGGAGCGAACTGTGCCGCTCTGTCTATCAACGGCATTGGTGGATGAACAGAAGATACGTGATGCGGACAATCTAAAAATATCATCATATTTATGCTTTGTGTCCGCCGATCTGTCTGTTTCTCTCAATAGTTGTCGCTCCTTCCTGCAGATTCATTCCCTTCAGCACTGCATTCTTTCCAAATTTCTTCTTGAGTTCAAGGACTGCCTGCTGCATACTTCTCTCACGCTCCCGTTCTTCTTTTTTCCCGCTGCTTTTGTTCTTCCTTTGCTTGATAATCTGTAAAAAGATTCATCTGTTCATACGAGTCCGTTTCTGCAATCTCACATTCCTGTATCACATGATTCGCCGCCAGTGATATCCTGCGTACAAGCAGTTGGGGATCCACAATCCTTTGATATAGTTCTACCGTTGCATCCACAATTTTTCGCGTGGAAGACGTATACTCTTCCAAATTCATTGTTCCATGTGCATGCTTCGGAATCTTTCTCCCATAGCGGTCTGTCTTTATCTCACCTCGGTAATTCTTCTGAAATTCTGATTGTTTCAGATTTTCAATATCGTATCCTACTGTCAGTACAATCTGGTTAGTCACAAGATCTTTATCAACTAGATCCAATACCAGTAATTCTGTCATCTCCCGAACAATGAGACCTGCCTTTTCATAAGAATACGGACACTGCAATACCTGACCGGAACCAACACTGTTCGATGAAGGCTTGTAATTCTTAATCGCCTCCATCGTACACGGCTCCCCCCCCCAGGCATGATCAATCAGAAGTTCTGCTTTCACTCCAAATAAACGATACAATAGTTCTTCATTGTAAAACTCCTGTGCGCTCCCCGCCGAACAGCGGGCAATATCACCCATTGTATACAGACCATTCTCCTCCAGTTTCTTCGCATACCCTCTTCCTACGCGCCGAAATCTGTCAATGGCCTGTGATTCCAAAGTTGTTCTCGATAACTTCGTTCATTCAGCTTCGCAATTCTCACTCCATCTTCATCAGGTTCGACATGTTTCGCCATAATATCCATTGCAATCTTTGCAAGATACAGATTCGTCCCAATCCCGGCAGTCGCTGTGATTCCAGTCTCATGAAGTACTTGCTGAATCATCTTCCTCGCCAGTTCTTCCGATGTGAGTCCATAAGTTTTCAGATAGGAAGTTACATCAAGAAACACTTCATCTATGGAATAAACATGTATGTCTTCCGGCGCAATATATTTCAGATAGGTTGCATAAATCCTGCGACTGTACTCCATATAAAGAGCCATCCTTGGTGGCGCTGTCACATAATCAATGCCAGCTCCGGGTGTTCCCTTAATTCACGTTGATTGGACGAACTTCCCTGAAGTTTTCCACCCGGACTTCGATACCGTCTCGCCTCATTCACTTCCGCTACTTTCTGTACAACTTCAAATAAGCGGGCTCTTCCCGGAATCCCATAAGACTTCAGTGCCGGAGATACCGCCAGACAGATAGTCTTCTCTGTACGGGTCACATCTGCCACAGCAAGATTCACCTCCAACGGATCAGATCCCGTTCCACACATTCCACAGAAGCATAAAAAGATTTCAGGTCAATTGCAATATAGGTGCGTTCATTCATGACAGATTCCCCATTCCTTTAATTGATGTATTTATTATAAAGAACATATGTTCGTCTTTCAAGTAGAATTTTCAATATATTTCGCAATGCGTATTTGTGCATTTTGTTACGATTAAAATTGCAGAGAACAACCATTTTTCTTTCCCTGCCATTCTCTCTCATATCCCATTACAGTTTCCGACATTTCATCAAAGAACTGAATACTGCCCTTTGTTTTTTCACATTTGTCTCTGTTTTTACAAAGTTATTCACAGACTCTGTTTCCTGTAGTTTTTTACACTAAAAAGAAGCCTTACGATCAAACCTCCTTTCTGTCTGATCGTAAGACTTCATTTTCCCTTAAAAACTTGTCCGATAAATCGGTAATGCATTGATTACCGGTTCCTCATATGGATGCACCGCTTTGATTGCCTGAATTGTTTCATCCACTTTTTCTGTAAATACAGTCACTTCAACTTTTACTTCCGGCTCACAACTAATCTCTCTCCTACATTTCCAATGTAAGGAGAAGTTCCATCTAATGGTCTCCAGTAACTGGTGACCTTGGAGTAGGACATACAGGAATCATAATTTCCTATATGTCCGGCATCTACTGACTGCAACGCATTTCTGTAGCTGCGAAATATGTGTTTCTGGAATAAAGATTTCCAATTTGCAATACTTGAAATCCATGCGACACACCTCCTCAATGCACAAACAAAATTTATATCAAAATCCCATCGCAATGATCTATTTCATGCTGAATGATCTGCGCCGTCCATCCACTGTATTTTTTCTTTTTCTTTTTTGAAATTCATATCCTGATATTCAACTTCTATTTCCTGATAACGTCTGCAGCTTCGCACTCCATCCAATGACAGACAACCTTCTTCCGTCTCATAAGCGCCTGTGCGTTTCACGATTTTCGGATTAAACATAGCAATATTAAACAACCCCATATTCACTGCAATGATTCTCTTTTTACTCCGATCATATTCGCAGCCATTCCTACACAGCCTGCTTCATTTGCTTTCAGTGTATCCAACAGATCTATTGCCACCTGCTTATCCGCTTCTGTTGCCAATTCTGATTTCTGATTTAAGAAAAAAAATATGTCTCTCATAATAGGCTTTAATCATACTATTTTACTTCCTTTCCATTCCCTGCAAACCATTCTGTTTCTATAGAAATTTTTTCTTCTGTCGCTAAGCTTACATAATATTCATCTATACATCTTGTCTCAATAAAATATTCCTTTGCTTTTTTCATTTTCCCATTCTTTGCTAAATCAATGCCTTTTTACTTTCAGCTTCGCTTCTAGTTCTGTCCATAATTGAGTAAATATCCGGTCTTTTTTCCTCCCCGCAAAGTTCAGACATTGCATTTTGTATTTCATTCGAAAATATCTTCTTCGCTGTAGCTTCATGATACGGACGCACGCGTTCAATATCAATGCCTACTTCCTGATCAGCAATCGCTAGAACTACATATTTACCGCTATGTGACAGGTTAAAATGTTTTCTCGCATCCACAAGCATCGGCTTCCCATTTTTTATTCATTACAAGCTGAGCATCATTTTCTACACCTAAATACTCTTTTAAAAAGATATCCCGCTATCAGCTCCTGTTTTTTTTATCCGTTTCTCTCTTATGCTTCTGATACTTTTCAACATATCTTTGTGCTATCTGTGAGAGAATCCACTCTTCCTTACATGATATTTTTTTTCTATATCAGCTATTATGATTCTTCCCTTGGTCATTTATTGTCCCATCTTTTCTATATACTTTTTTCAAGAATTCCACCAGCATTTTGCCGTGAGACACACAATTCTCATCTGATATATACATATAGCAAAATCTTTTTCTTTGTCAAGAAACTTGATTTTTTTGCAAGAAAAAAACAGCGCTTTTCGCACTGCTTCTCATTCCTGTCTATATATCATGTACCTTCAAAACTACATACAGTCAAAACCAACATCATCATCCAAACCTATCACTGCTTTGGTTATGCCCTCGAC
>VOFJ01001558.1_pt1 | contig 16393 bp, 17 predicted proteins | sample 5384081 | NCBI WGS metagenome assembly VOFJ01 (sample SAMN12384729, study PRJNA508395) | human gut metagenome | isolation source: healthy gut I | host: Homo sapiens
ATGGAGAACCTGTGCATGCATGGTTGGATGGCAGAAATCCAGACATGTATAGCTTCGCCCGTTGCGGTAGTAATAGTATCTTTGACTTGCCGATGGTTATGCTTTCTCCTGTTTGCCGATGAACTGAATGTCGCGTTTACTTTTTATCGCAACCAGTGCAGCAATGAGTTCCATTGATGGGCATGCCCCCAAGCGCCACCCAGTATCATTGGCTTGTTTCTTCCGACAGCCGAAAGAGCTTACAGCTTCTTCGCGGCTCTGTTTATTTGCTAACAGGTTCTGGCTATGCACAGGATTCCCTGCCAATCTTATCTGCGGCAGCGCTGCGTCCACCCGCCGGTCTTTGAGGTAGTGGTCGATGCCGTCGAACAGGTTCTTTTCGCGGGTCCTCCACCTCGTTGGCGCGGGTGTGGTTCGGGTCCAGTGCTCCACGAACTCCTTTGGCCTGCAGATAGTAGTTCAGGTAGGTGTTGGGCAGATACTCCGGGAAGTTTTCCACCATGATCTCGTACTCGCCCTTCCACACATAGTACCAGCTGCCCTTGGTGTGGCGGTTCTGGTTGCTGGAGGAGGTCAGCGCGCCCATGCCCTTGAGGTAGCTTTCCGGCAGAAGGATCTGGTTCTCCTTGATGGGGCGCGCAGCTTGGGCATCAGATCCTCGCCGGTTGGATGGAGGAACCAGCCGGCTCAACCGAAAGTGTGGTTTTAACAGTGATGGCGATGGGCATATCACGCAGATGTTGATGATCCGTGCCTTCGCGCAGCGCAGGCAGGTGCTGGATAACGATGGCGGCGTTGGAGTAGTTCATGATCCAGTAGTCCTTCTGGCATATTTTTCACATCGTCGATCAGCTTGATCATGCGGGAAGATGGTGCGCATCCCGTGGGCGCCGCAGCCGCAGAAGTCTCCCCGTCCCCACGCAGCCGCGCAGGATTCACCTGCTCACGCATGGCGAAGCCGCACGCGCGCATCCCGGCGCAAACAAGCAGGCATTAAGCCTCCTGCCGCAACATGGTGCAGACCACCAGCTTGATGTCAGCAACAGCTCCTTGTGCAGGACCCAGTCTCCACCACAACGGCAACCTGGTCCGCCGTTCCTTAATGAGAAATAGACGACCTGCCTACCTCCAGTTCTTCCCGGCGCAGGAGCGATGGAGACGATCGGCGAACGCGCCAATGCCCCGAACACCATAATATAAACGCCCTTTCGTATTTTTCAGGTTATCGGGGCGCAATCCGCTGAATACTTGCAAAGTGCTCGGCTTGTTTTCGAGCGCTGATATTTGCCACCTCGGTGACCGTAAACATCTGGATTATCGGGTACCTGTTTGATGCCGCCGTTCTCAGCTAAGCGATGGCGCAGCTTCAGCTCAGCTTCAGGTCTCGATGTTTACCCGCAGACGGCAGCTAGTTGTCCACCTGGGACAGGATAAAGCCCTTGCTGCCCAGACCATCGATGACGCACTGGACCTCGGCAGCGTTCTTCACGCTTGCCTTTTGGCGGGTGCATCGCTCTTAGCGGTCTCGGTGCTCACCTTTTCCCGGCCAGGGGGGGTGTGGAGGTTAAAGGTCTTGATCAGCAGGGTGAACACCACAAAGTACACTGCGATCTGGCACAGTGCCAGCAGGTACAGGGTGGGATAGTTGGTCTTATCTGCACCGGCAGAAAGGTTCATCAGCACCGAGCCGAGGAGGTTGGTGGTAAAGCCGGTGACATGGAAGATGTGCAGCAGCACGATGAACAGGCCGGAGATGCAGGCGTGTGCCACCCACAGGATGGGCGCAGTGAAGCAGAACATGAAGTCCAGCGGCTCGGTGATGGAGGCCAGAGAAGCGGTAAAGGCCAGCGGCACCAGAACGGCAGCGGTCTTTTTGCGGTTCTCCTTGCGGGCACAGAAGATGAAGGCCGCCACGATGCCAAAGTAGCCGAAGGTCTTGGTGAAGCCGGTGTACATCCACACGATGCCGTCCGAGAAGGGCGGCAGACCCATGCTGTACTCCATCATCATGACGATGTAGGAGCCGGTGTAGGTGGCATCGCCCACGGTCAGGCTGTTGCCCAGTGCAGAGAACTGGAAGGGGGTGTAGATGAGGTGGTGCAGGCCGGTGGGGATGAGGAAGCGCTCCAAGAAGCCGTACAGGAACAGGCCGAAGTTGCCGGAGGTGGCGATCAGATCGGTCAGTGCGCTGATGACGTTCTGCACCGGCGGCCAGAAGAAGCAGGAGCCAAAGCCGAACAGGATGGAAAAGACCACCATGCAGGTAAAGGACCAGCGGTTGCCGGAGTAGATCTGGGTGATGATGCCCTTGAACTGCTTTTCACAGGTGCGGTTGTACACCCAGCCGCAGACCAGACCCAGCAGGATGCCGCCGAACACGCCCATATCCACCGTCTGGATGCCGAACACGGTGGACTGACCGGTGCCGTACAGACCCACCATCGGGTCAGCCTCTGCCAGCATACCCAGCTGGGTCAGGGTGACGTTGCCGGCGGTCAGATACATAAAGTAGCTCATCAGGCCGATGATGGCAGCCTGCTGCTTGTTCTTTTTGGCAAGCGCCGCTGCGATGCCCACGCAGAACATCAGGCTGAGGTTGTTGATGATGACCATGATGCAGTTGTAGATCAGCTGTCCCAGCAGCTTGATAGGGGTCCACTGCAGAACGGGGATCATCGCGCTAAGGCTTGTGCTGGTAAGCAATGCGCCCAGCACAAGGATCAGGCCTGCTGCCGAGATATACGACAACGGTGAGAGCATGGCTTTGGAGAACTTTTCCAAGCCATTCATGACTTTTTCTTTCATCGTGTAATACTCCTCACTTTTTGACTTGACTGTTTTGGGGGATGATTTCTATTCCGCAGGGCTTCCGGACGCCCTGTTGAAGCGTTTTATCCTACGATCTTGGTCAGGTGGATGAGCAGATAGACCTGCTCCTGATGATCCAGCTCGTAATCAAATTCCTGCCGCAGAATAGGCATTGATGCGCTGCAAGCACACCTCGTTGCGGCTGTCGCGCTGCAAAAGCACCGTATACATGGATTCCAGCCCGGCGTCCTGCCAAGGAGTGTGCCGCAGGATGCGCGCTGCCAGAAACTTGAGGTGCACGGTCAGGCGGGTGGTCTCAAGGCTTTCTTCCTCAAAGGTGCAGTGATAGGTATCGCAGATGATCTCCTTGACTGCCTTGACGAACTTTACGGTATCGTAGGCCAGCGCACCGTCCGCCGCACCGGCTACCAGATGCAGGGCAATGTAGCCCGCTTCGTCCTCCGGCAGCTGTACGCCGCAGAACTGCCGGACAAGTTCCAGCGCCCTTTGCCCCACTGCGTACTCCTTCGGGTACAGCATCCGGGTCTCCGAAAGCATGAGGTTGGGCAGAAAGGTGCCCTTCTCCACACGTTCCAGCGCAAAACTGATGTGGTCCACCAGCGAGATGGTGCTTTTGCTGCTGAGCAGGATGCCCTGCTCCTCTGCCGCCAGCGAGATGCGCTCGGCGGCCTGCATCACCTGTGGGGTAACGTTATCCAGCATCTTGAGGAACTTGGTCTGCAGCTCGTTCTGCACATAGTACACCTTGGAAACGCGGCTTTTGTCGATCACGTCCCCGGGCGGCGGCCAAACCCAAGCCCATTGCCCACGAGAATGGCTTCCCTGCCGTCCGGCATGACCACCGACACCGCATTGTTATTGAATACCTTTACAGCCTGCATCGCCGTGCTCCTCCGCTTCCATGCCGCAGCTCTTGTGAAAAAGAAAAAAGGGCACAAGAACCAAAGGGATGCCATTGCCTCATTCCCTCTGATGCTCATGCCTGATCGAACAGTTACACGCACTGATAAATTCACTTGTTTGCTTTTGATTATACGAGCCAGCACAGAAAATGTCAATGCGTTGAACTGTCCGAAATTCAAGCCGCATTTTTGTATATCCTGCACAGGTCTGCTTGAAATTCGTCCTGCGCGGAACGATTGGACAACGCCGGGCCCACAACGTATACTTAGGGTGTATTTTCCTGCAGCTCCGGCCCACCGCCGGGGCAAGACCAACGGAGGATCGACTTATGAAATTGAAATATATCCGTCCTTTGGCTCTGGCACTGTGCGCAGTGCTGCTGTGCAGCCTGTTCACGGCATGTTCCGGCACATCTTCCTCCAGCGAGCAGCCTTCCAGCGCTGCGTCCGCTGCATCGGATAGCGCGCGTCTGCATCGGCATCCACGTCCGACAGCGCCCTGCCGGACTCCACCACCCAGGCCAACACTGGCAACCTGAACCCCGGCGATTTTGACGAGAACTCCATCTTCTCCATCACCGTCACCTCTGCCGCCTTCGAGCCCTGCCTCGGCTGGGGCCCCGGTGTGTCCGGCTGCTCGCTGAAATCGGTGATCGCAGCGGCATCCCTGCTGCAGTGGGGGAAAACGCCCGTCTTGCCTCCCGCACCCCGGAAGCTGTGCAGGAAGCTTTCTACAGCTGGTACGACACCCTGGACGCCGACGAGCAGGAGAGCTTTGCCGAGGCCTGGACGATGATCGAGCCGGACGCGCTGAGCCTTTTGAGCGACAAGGACAGCATGGCTGGCCGCATTGAGGATGCCGGCCTTGACCCGGACACCCTGCCCGGCTGCACCCTGAAGAACTGGCAGGCCCTGCAGACCGTGCTGGACGACTGCGTGCCCGCAGTGGGTCAGTGAACCCAACATAAAAAGAAGCTGACCGGACTGGTCAGCTTCTTTTTGTTTTTGCGGAAAAGGCCGGGGCCGCCTGCGGCATCAGACCTTCTTCAGCACAGCACATACTGCCGGGTGCCCATGCCGGTCTTCTCCGCCTGCTCCAGAGTGGCCTTCCACTCGATATTCGGATTGGAATCCTTGAAGTTGTCGTGGTAGCAGTTCCAGCCGGGCTTTGCCAGGTTCTGGCCCAGCTGGCTGTCGGGCAGCGGCTGGGCTGCCAGGCAGGCGTCGGCACAGGCCTGGTCCAGCGCCACCGGGTCAAAGCTCGCAAACATCCCGATATCCGGCAGGATGGGGGCATCGTTCTCCCTGTGGCAGTCACAGTTGGGGCTGATGTCCTGCACCAGAGAAACATGGAAGCAGGGACGGCCTGCGCATACGGCAGCCGCGTACTCGGCCATTTTGCGGTCCAGCATTTCATTGGCGCTGTCGCACTGGGAATAGATGGCGTCAAAGTTGCAGGCACCGATGCAGCGGCCGCAGCCCTTGCACTTGGTCTGGTCAATGACGGCCTTGTTGTTTGCATCGTAGGTAATGGCGTCGGAGCCGCACTCCTTTGCGCAGCGGTGGCAGCCACGGCACAGCCCCTCCTGCACCTCCGGGTGTCCGGCAGCGTGCTGCACCATCTTGCCCGCGCGGGAACCGCAGCCCATGCCGATGTTCTTGAGGGTACCGCCAAAACCGGTGGACTCGTGGCCCTTGAAGTGGGTCAGGCTGATAAAGATATCGGCATCCATGATGGCGCGGCCGATCTTGGCGGTCTTGCAGTACTCGCCGTTTGGCACCGGCACTTCGACCTCATCGGTGCCGCGCAGGCCGTCGGCGATGATGACCTGACAGCCGGTGGTCATGGGCCAGAAGCCGTTCAGCTGGGCGCAGGTCAGATGCTCGAGGGCGTTCTTGCGGCTGCCCGGGTACAGGGTGTTGCAGTCGGTCAGGAACGGCAGACCGCCCTGCTCCTTGCACAGGTCGGCCACCATCGTGGCGTAGTTGGGGCGCAGATAGGCCAGGTTGCCCAGCGCGCCGAAATGCATCTTGATGGCGACGAACTTGCCCTCCATGTCGATGTTCTTGATGCCTGCCACGATGCACAGGCGGCGCAGCTTATCGGTGAGGCTGGTACCCATAGGACAGCGGAAATCTGTATAATAGACCTTGGATGCTTCCATAGCAGTTTCCTCCATTTTGTTTGTACGGCACGCTGCCGCATACTCTCTTTTTTCAGTATATAGCAAAGTTTTTGCAAAGAAAAAGAGCTGGGATAAGGGCGGCGGGCACCCTCCCTCTGTGTGTCCACGATCAGAATGGCCTCCGCTGATCGCTCTTTAAATTTAGCGGAATTATTATTCTTTCATAACAATGGAAAGCCGGAAATCTGCGGATTTCCGGCTTTCGAAATTTTTTTCACAGGTAAAAAAAAAAGTGCCGTTGCCGGACAGCGGCCCTTGCGTGAAAAAGGCACCCCGGAAAACCGCGATTTACGCTCTGTGCGGTAAATTATAAAAAGCATTCCAAATCAGAAGATTGCCGTCACAGCCGCGACTGCCAGCACGATAAGGCCCAGCACGATGCGGTAGACGCCAAAGAACTTGAAGTTGTGCCGCTTCACATAGTCCATCAGGAAGCGGATGGCGGCAAGGCTCACGCCAAAGGCCACCACACAGCCCACTGCCAGCACGGCCACCTCGGTGCCGGTCATCACAGAACCGCCGACAACGAACTTGACCACCTTGAGCAGGGATGCGCCCCGCCATGACCGGGATGGCCAGATAGAAGGTGAACTCTGCCACACAGGCGCGGGACAGGCCCAGCAGCAGGCCGCCCACGATGGTGGCACCGGAGCGGGAGGTGCCCGGGATGATGGCCAGACACTGCCACAGGCCGATGATGAGGGCATCGCGGTAGGTGATCTGCTCCAACTTTGTCACATGGGGCGTGATGCGGCGGTTCTCCACCACGAAGAACAGGATGCCGTACAGGATCAGCATGGCCGCAACGGTGATGTAATTGTAGAAGTGATCTTCCATCCAGTCATCCAGCGGGCTGATGACAAGCACCGGGATCGTAGCGGCTACCACCTTGAACCACAGGTTCCACACGCTGGGCTTGGAAATGACTCTGCCCTGCTTCATGCCAAAAAGGGCCACAGCTTGCCCCAGAACAGCACCACCACGGCCATGATGGCACCCAGCTGGATGACCACACGGAACATGGACATGAACTCTTCGCTTGCGTTGAATTTGATGATCTCTGTTCCAGCAGGATCATATGACCGGTGGACGAAATGGGAAGCCACTCGGTAATGCCCTCCACGATGCCCATCAAGATCGCTTTGATGATCTCAAAAAACGTAAGTACCCCCCCTCCTTGTGCACAAAGGCACAGCAGCTTATTTTCTTCCAGTATACCATACTATGTCTCTGCACGCACGCAGAATGCAAAATTTTTACACCCGCCGCCCTTTTGCCCTGCGGGCTGTAACTGCGCCCCAAAATGTGTATATACTGATGCAAAGACCCTTTTTTCCTTCTATTTTATCCGCAAATCAAAACAGCGTTTAAACAAACCCTGCTGGTATTTTTTGTTAAACTATTATACAATGAGGTGAATCTTTATGAATATTCTCGTGATCGGCTGCGACCAGGTGGGTGCTTCCCTGATCCGCGATCTGGAACGCATCGGCCATGATATCTCGCTGATTGAAAAGGATCCCGAGCAGCTCAAGCGGCTGGATGCTTTCGACGACTACAGCTTTCCGCGGCACGGCACTGGTGGGCGACCCCACCGACCCCGATGTACTGCGTCAGGGCGGCATCGAGAACTGCGACGCCGTGGCCGCCGTCAGCGAGGACGACTCGGTAAACCTGATGGCCGCGCAGATCGCAAAGAGCATCTTCCGCCGTGAGAAGGTGATCTGCCGCGTGTCCGACCCGCACCTGCAGGTGCTGTACCACAAGGCTTACGAGATCGACACCATCTGCCCCACCGTGCTCACCGAGCAGGCGGTGTTCCGCGCACTGGCAAAGTAAAAAGCGAGGGAAGCGTATGAAAGTTTGTATCGCAGGCGGCGGCAAGGTGGGCATGTATCTGGCCCAGAGCCTGCTGGCCCACCGCCACAAAGTGACCATCATTGAACCGCAGGAAATGCTGTGCCGTTCGCTGGCCGATTCGCTGGATATCCCGGTGATCTGCGGCGATGCCATCAGCTTTGACACCATGCGCACGGCCGACGTTGCCAGCTGCGACGCCTTTGTGGCCGTGACCGGTGCGGACGAGAACAATCTGGTGGCCTGCCAGATCGCAAAGCGGGAGTTTGGCGTGAACCGCACCGTGGCGCGCGCCTCCAACCCCAAAAACCGGGACATCCTGCACACGCTGGGCGTGGACACCGTGGTGTGCGGCACCGACAACCTGAGCCACATTCTGGAGCGGGAGATCGAGACCGACACCATCCGGCAGCTGCTGTCCCTGGGCGGCGGCACTGCCAGCCTGAATGAAATTTTGCTGCCGGAGGACTTTCAGTTTGCGGGCAAGGAGATCAAGGAGATCCCCATTCCCGGCGATGCCATTCTGGTCAGCATCACCCGGGATACCGAGTTCATCATCCCTCACGGCAGCACGGTGCTGCTGCCGTGGGACCGGCTGCTGTGCCTGACACAGGACGACACCCTGCATCTGCTGATGGATGCGTGGGGTCTTTCCTCCCACAAATGAGCGAGCAGGAGCTGCTGCGCACCGCTCTGGTGCTGCCGCCGCGCCCGCCGGGTGCTCTGCGTCTGGGCAGCCGTGCCCGGGCTGGTCTGCGCGCCCTTTGCCTTCTGGCAGAGCGTGTGGGCGGGCGCGGTCTTTTGCGCTGTATGGGCGGCGCTGGTGGCGCTTGTCCGGGTGCGCTGCTGCAGCTTTGTCGCCGCCCTGACGGCAGACAGCGTCACGGTGCAGTCCGGGGTGGCTGTCCCTGTGCTGCACCGCATCCCGCGCCGGGCGGTCACCGGGGTGCAGCTGCTGCGCACCCCGCTGCTGTGGGCGGCAGGGTGCACTGTGCTCCTTGTGCGCAGCCCGGGGCTGCAATTGGTGCTTCCCGGCATCCCCGCCGCACAGGCTACCGCGCTGGCAGCGGTACTGATGGAGGGCAACGTATGAGCCGGGAAAAGCACTTTCACCCGCTGGCGGCACTGCATCTGCTGCGCAAGACCCTGCTGGTCTACCTTCTGCCGCTGGTACAGGTGCTTTTTGACCGCAACTGGGACGCCCTGCGTGCAGCGCTGCGGCAGGAGCTTGTATTGCTCTTCTTTATCAGCGCCGTGTGCTGGGCGGTGTACTACGGCGGCCGCTGGCAGGTGGATGCCGAAGGCACAGTGCACGTCAGCTGGCGGCTGGGCGTGCGGCTGGACCGCGCCCTGCGCGCCGAGGGGCTGGCGGCGCTGATATTGGAGCAGCCCCTGCTCTACCGCCTGACCGGTGCCTGCCGGGTGGTGCTGTACCCTGTGGGGCAGACCAAGACCATCACACTGTATCTTACCCGGCAGCAGGCCGAGGAACTTGCCGATGTGCTGCTGCCGGTGACAGACCCGCTATGGCACGCGCCCAAGGGCGGCGAAAAGCTGGCCTTTACGGTGCTGGGTGCCAACGGCCTGTCTACCCTGATTTTGTGGTGGCTGGCCATCCACCAGACCCAGAGCTACGCCCCGGATGCCCAGACCGCTGCCCTTGCGCAGCTGGGACAGCTGGCGGCGTTTGCCGCCCGCTGGCTGCCGCTGGGCACGGCGTGGCTGCTGGTGCTGGCGGGTACGCTGTTCTGCATCAGTCTGGTGCGCAGCGCCTTGCAGGCGGTGCATTATACCGTCTGGCGCACCGATACCCAGCTGGGCAGCCGGGGCGGGCTTGTACGCCGGTACGAGATGCGTCTGCGGCTCTGCCAGCTGAACTACGCCGACCTGCGCCGCTCCCCCGCCACATGGGCGCTGCATTATTGCCCGGTATTCGTCTCGGCAGGGGCGTGCCGCCCGGAGCTGCCCCTGTTCGTCTGGCGGGAGGGCACCCCGCTGCTGCGGGAGCTGCTGCCGGAGATGGCGCAGCTGCCCCCGGACACCCGCGCCGACACCACTGACCGCAGCATGGTATTTTTTCTGCCGGCGGGCATCCCGCTGGCGCTCTGTCTGCTGCTGACGGCGGTGTCCCGCACCACCCTGCCTGCCCTTACCCTGCCGCTGCTCATCCCCACCGGGGTGTTTGCCGCCCTGCTGGGCGCTGCCGCCGTGGGCTGGCACCGGGAGGGCGTATGGCAGCAGCAGGGACAGCTGCTGCTCTGTCGGCAGCACCGGTTCCATCTGCACCAGCTGTGCGTGTTCCACCCGGACACCGGCTTTACCGCGTTGCAATCCCCTTGGGCGGTGACGGTGCAGCGCGCCAACCTGACCCTTGTGTTTCCCGGCAAAGAAAAGGTCACGGTGCGCAGCGTGCCGCTGGCGGCTCTTGATTTTCTGGAGATATAGAAGTATACTTGCGATGCCCCGCTGAACCTACGGTCGGCGGGGCATTTTTGTAACACAGAGCAACGGAGACTATTTTATGATAAAGACTGTATTATTTGATCTGGACGGCACCCTGCTGAACACCATCGATGACCTTGCCGATGCCGGCAACTGGGTGTGCACACAAAACGGCTGGCCCACCTTTACGGTGGCACAGTTCAAGAAGATGGTGGGCAACGGCATCCCCAAGCTGGTGGAGCGGTTCTCCCCCGCTGACGCCCGCACCCCGGCGCAGCTGGCGGCGACGCTGGCGCAGTTCACCGCCCGGTACGATGCCCACAAGGAGGACAAGACCGCCCCCTACCCCGGCATCCCGGCACTGCTGGACGCACTGAAGGCTGAGGGCATCCAGTGCGCGGTGTTCTCCAACAAGGCTGATGCCCTGTGCGGCGGCATCATTGCCCACTACTTTGGCACCGGCCGCTTTGACGCCGTGCGGGGCAACCGCCCGGGCGTGCCCACCAAGCCCGACCCCACCGGGCTGTACGCCCTGATGACCGAGCTGGGCGCAGACCCCGCCGCCACCCTTTTTGTGGGCGACAGCGACGTGGACATCCTCACCGGACACAACGCGCAGCTGCCCGCCATGGGCGCGCTGTGGGGCTTCCGCGGCCGCGCCGAGCTGACCGCCGCCGGTGCTGACGCACTGGCAGAGGTGCCGGAGGACATCCTGCGGTATGTGCAGGAGCAGAACAAGTGAATAATCAAGAGGCCGTTGTACAGTATTTTGTGCAACGGCCTCTTGTGTATAGGACAATTTAAAATGGTCTCCGCTTCGCTCTGACCATATTTAGCGGAAAAGCATTTTATAATAATTCGCGTTTGTCGCGGCCTGCGGGCCGCTCCAAACGCATTTTCACAGAGAGGGGCTTAAAGGCCAAGCGGCAGCTGTCTGAAAAAGCAAAAACGCCCTTGCGCATTGCGCAAAGGCGTTTTTATGACCCGTACGGGAATCGAACCCATGTTACAGCCGTGAAAGGGCCGTGTCTTAACCGCTTGACCAACGGGCCTTACAAATACAGAGCTTCGCTAAAACCTCCGACTTTCATCGTCCACTACTGCGGACGACCGTCCCCCTTATCTTAGCGAAACTCTGTAACGTGGTAGCGGTAACTGGATTTGAACCGGTGACACTTCGGGTATGAACCGAATGCTCTAGCCAACTGAGCTATACCGCCACATATTTAACTTGCACTCGAACGGTGCTTTATTATTATATCCATAGATGCCCCTTTTGTCAACACATATTTTCAAAAAAATTTGCAGTTTTTTGAGATTCTCAATTTATTTACATAGGTGCGTTGAAATACAGGTTTTCTTGTCAGTTTTGCAGCAAAAACCCTCTCAGGCGCTCCCGCTTCCCACGCAAAAAGCACCGCTTCCCTGTGCGGAAAGCGGTGCTTTTTTCAACCTTTTTCTGTCCGGTTGTGGAAAACCCGGTGCAGTTTTAGTCCTTCTTATTGGTGGGGACCATGACCTTCAACCCGCCCATGTACGGCTGCAGCACTTCGGGAATGGTCACGCTGCCGTCGGCCTGCAGATGGTTCTCCAGGAAGGCGATCAGCATACGCGGAGGTGCCACGCAGGTGTTGTTCAGGGTGTGGGCCAGATAGGTCTTGCCGTCCTTGCCCTTGATGCGGATGTGCAGGCGGCGTGCCTGTGCGTCACCCAGATTGGAGCAAGAGCAGACCTCGAAGTACTTCTGCTGGCGGGGGCTCCAAGCCTCGATATCGCAGCTCTTGACCTTCAGGTCAGCCAGATCGCCGGAGCAGCAGTTCAGCTGGCGCACGGGGATCTCCATGCTGCGGAACAGCTCCACGGACATCTGCCACAGCTTCTCGTACCAGTCGGCGCTCTCCTCGGGGCGGCAGACCACGATCATCTCCTGCTTCTCGAACTGGTGGATGCGGTAGATGCCGCGCTCCTCAATGCCGTGTGCACCCTTCTCCTTGCGGAAGCAGGGGCTGTAAGAGGTCAGGGTCAGGGGCATCTTGCTCTCGTCCAGCGTCTGGTCGATGAAACGGCCGATCATGGTGTGCTCGCTGGTGCCGATCAGGTACAGATCCTCACCCTCGATCTTGTACATCATGGCGTCCATCTCGGGGAAGGACATGACGCCCTGCACCACGTTGCCGTGCATCATGAAGGGCGGGATGACGTAGGTGAAGCCCTTGTTGATCATAAAGTCGCGGGCGTAGGCCAGCACAGCCTCGTGCAGGCGGGCGATGTTGCCCAGCAGGTAGTAGAAGCCGTTGCCGGCCACGCGGCCTGCGGCGTCCATATCGATGCCGTCAAAGCTCTCCATGATCTCGGTGTGGTACGGGATGGGGAAATCCGGCACAACGGGCTCGCCGAAGCGCTGTGCTTCCACATTATAGGTATCGTCCGGGCCGATGGGCACGCTGGGGTCGATCATCTGGGGAATGGTGTACATGATCTCCTGAATGCGGGCGGACAGTGCCTCCTCTTCCTTCTCCAGCTCTGCCATCTTGTCGGCGTCCGCCTTGACGGCGGCGTTGTTGGCGTCGATCTGTGCCTGCAGCTCAGCCTTCTGTGCCTCATCGGTGCACTTCTTCAGCTGGCCGAACAGGGGGCCGTTGGCCTTGCTCAGCTTGTTGCGGGCAGCCTTGAGGGCTTCCACTTCCTTCAGGGCTGCGCGGTACTTGGCATCCTTTTCGATGACCTCGTCCACCAGCGGCAGCTTGGCATCCTGAAACTTCTTTTTGATGTTTTCCTTAACGGCGTCCGGGTTCTCGCGGACAAATTTGATATCCAGCATGATTGACTCTCCTTAACTCTATTGGGCTTGCAGCGGCGCACTTGCGGCTTTCCGCTGCCGTTCAAAGGCGGCAGTTCCCGCCTTGGATCGCATGATTATTCGGTTTCCATCTGGTACTGTCCCAGCAGGTTTGCAAAGGCGCGCAGCTGCTCGTCGGAGTAAAAATGCACCGTCAGCTTGCCCTTGCCGCCGTGGTAGGCCACGTTCACCTCGCTGCCCAGCACCTGCTTCAGGCTCTCCTCCACCTCCACCGGCAAAGTGCCGCGGGGTGCGGGTTCGCGGGGCTCCTTGGCGGGCTTTGCCATCTTTTTGCAAAGCGCCTCGGCCTGACGCACGTTCAGCTGGTTGTCCGCGATGATCTGCGCGGCTTCGGCCTGCAATTCCGGTGTGGGCAGGCCCAGCACCACCTTGGCGTGACCGGTATTGATAAAACCGCTTTTCAGCAGCTCCAGCACCGTTTCCGGCAGGTTGAGCAGACGCAGGCTGTTGGCCAGTGCGCTGCGGCTCTTGCCCAGCTTGCGGGCGGCCTGCTCCTGCGTCAGGTCGCAGCGGGTCATCAGCTCCCGGATGCCGGCAGCTTCTTCCACCGGGTCCAGATCCTCGCGCTGTAAATTTTCCACCAGCGCCAGCTCCATGGCCTGCTCGTCGGTCACATCCTTGATGACCACCGGCACCTCGGTAAGACCCGCCATGCGGGAGGCACGCCAGCGGCGCTCGCCTGCCACGATGCTGTAACCGCCCATGGGTCTTGCCGCACCGCGATGGGCTGCAACAAGCCGTGCTCGGCGATGCTGGCAGCCAGCTCACTGAGGGTCTCCTGCTCAAAGGTCTTGCGGGGCTGGTCGGGGTCCGGCTCGATCTCGCGCAGCGGCAGCGTTTCCACCGCTGCGTGCTCTGACTCAAAGACCGGTGCTGCGTCCTCAAACAGACTGTCCAGCCCGCGTCCGAGCCCTCCTTTTCCTCTTGCCATTGTTTACCTTGTTCCCCCTGTTTTAATCTTCCAGAGCATTTTTCGCCGGCTCTGCGGCGGGTGCAGCCTTTGCGCGGGACTTCTTAGGTTCCTGCGGGCGGTTGTGCTTGACGAATTCGATGGCCAGATCCATGTAGGCCTCGCTGCCCTTGCCCTTCGGCTCGTAGAAATTGATGGGCTGGCCGTAGCTGGGTGCCTCCGAAATGCGGATGGAGCGCGGGATGGTGGTCTTGTACACCTTGGAGCCGAAATACTTCTGCACCTGCTCCACCACCTGCACGGTCAGGTTATACCGCAGCGAGAACATGGTGAACACCACGCCCTCGATATCCAGATACGGATTGTACTTTTTGCGGATGGTCTTTAAGGTGCTGATCAGCTCCGACAGGCCTTCCAGCGCATAATACTCGCACTGCACCGGAATGAGAACGCTGTCGCAGGCGCTCAGGCCGTTCAGGGTGAGCAGGTCCAGACTGGGCGGGCAGTCGATAAAGATGAAGTCATAGTCCTTCTGCACCTCAGCCAGCGCCTTGCGCAGACGCCCCTCGCGGCCGGGCAGGTCGATCATTTCCAGGCTGGCACCGGCCAGACGGGTGTTGGAGCCGATGACATCGGTGCGGTACTCGGTGTGCCGGATGGCCTGCGCCGCTGTTGCCTTGCCGATAAGCACCTCGTAAGTGCCCGCCTCCACGCTGCGCTTTGGGATGCCATAGCCGGTGGTGGTGTTGCCCTGCGGGTCGAGATCTACGATAAGCACCTTTTTGCCCAATGCCGCAACGCAGGACGACAGGTTGACGGCGGTAGTGGTTTTGCCAACGCCGCCCTTCTGGTTCGCAATTGCTACAATTTTTGCCACGCGCTTTTCTTCCTCCCGGGGAAAGATTTGTTCCACATGGAACACGCAGTCGTGCCCGCCGGTTTCCCCGTCCGGCAGGCACCTTGGTTTCTAGTATAACACATCCAAATTGTTTTTTGAACCATCTGGAGCGTTTTTCAGCTGGATTTTTAACTTTTGAGGGTGAAAAAGTTAAAAGACCGCACGATTCTGTGCTGCAAATAAACGATTTGGAATGGCTTCCGCTTCTTCCGGGTTGCGGCACCCAGCATCCGCATCGTGCCTTGGGCGGCACTTGCGTCTTGCTGGCCGCTGCCCCAACAACTCCTCCCTGTTTCCGCCGCTGGCGGTGGTCGTCGTCGTTGCTAGCCATGTTCAGCGGAAATAATATTTATATTTTCGCGTTTGGAGCGACCGCGTTTGCGGAGCGCAGCGCAGCAATGAAAGCCCCAGTGGGGCTTTTAAGCGGCAGAGCGGTCTGCATTAGCAGATGGAGGGGCTTTGCCCCGACAAGCTCTGCGGAGCGCTCCAAACGCTATTTTCACAGAGGGGGTCGTAAAGGCAAGCGGCATTTGCAGCGCCGCTGCGGGAAAGTTTTTGGTCAAACCGCAAGGTTTACGGGAGCGCTCGCTCCCCCTTGGGGGAGCTGTCGCGCAGCGACTGAGGGGCTACGAATGGAGAAGCGAAAAAAGCGTTAAAGCGATAGCGCCGACTGGCGCAGCGCTAGCTTTTTTGTGCTTCGACTTCTTCTTTAGGATTGTCAAGGGCGTGCAGCCCTTGGCCTGGGGGTGGGTGGAGTCCAGAGGTAGGGAGGGGGGAGTCGGAACACCCCTCCCTGCCTCTGGCCCAGCGGAGCGTCTTTGCACGCTGCTGGCAGGCAGAAAGTTGCCCCGCAGAGCGCCACACTTTTCTGGTTCTCTTTTGGTGTCAAAAGAGAACATCTCTCGGCTACATCCTCTTCCCCTCTTCCCTGTTCCACATGGAACAATTCACTTCTCCGCGGCGGCGGTGGGGATGCGGACGGTGTACTCGATGTAGCCGTCCTTCTCTTCCCGGTGGGCGGTGGCGGGCACGCCGTTGTCGGTCATCAGCCGGATGGCGTGGTCGATGGTATTGACAAAAATGCGCACGTCCCGCACCATGGAGATGCGGTGCCCGGCCTTGGGCGGGCTGTTCAGCAGCTGCTCGATGTAGCTGTCGGTCTGACGGGCGTTCAGGCGGCGCTTGGCGATGTTGATGAGCGCCTCGCTGCGGCGGTTCTCCGGCAGGCGCAGCACCGCCCGGGCGTGGCGCTCGGTGAGGTTGTTGTCCAGCACGAACTGCCGCTGGTCGGCGGTCAGCTGCAAAAGCCGCAGCTTGTTGGCAAGGGTGGGCTGCGCCATGCCCAGTCGCTTGGCGGCTTCGGCCTGGGTGCAGTCCCACAGCACCATCACATCCCGCAGGCCCTGCGCCTGTTCAAAGGGGTTCAGGTCGGCGCGCTGGATGTTTTCCAACAGGCCCAGCGCCGCGGTCTGCTCGTCGCCGTAGTTGCAGAGGATGGCCGGGATGGTG